>Ga0213822_1000053_pt1 | contig 129975 bp, 130 predicted proteins | sample MC6MC0908MG_FD_179872 | JGI IMG/M metagenome (GOLD analysis project Ga0213822, IMG submission 179872) | Enriched soil aggregate microbial communities from Iowa State University, Ames, United States - MC6-MC0908-MG | ecosystem: Environmental > Terrestrial > Soil > Unclassified | place: USA... | reverse complement strand
CTCTTTTAAGCCGGGGTGGCGGAACTGGCAGACGCACAGGACTTAAAATCCTGCGGTAGGTGACTACCGTACCGGTTCGATTCCGGTCCTCGGCACCATTTGTTTTCGGGAAGTAGCTCAGCTTGGTAGAGCACTTGGTTTGGGACCAAGGGGTCGCAGGTTCGAATCCTGTCTTCCCGACCAGCAGAGGATTTTTTAAAAAATATGATTTATGGCGGTGTAGCTCAGCTGGCTAGAGCGTACGGTTCATACCCGTAAGGTCGGGGGTTCGATCCCCTCCGCCGCTACTAAAAAAGTATATTATTTTTTTGAAAAAATGGAGGAATACCCAAGTCCGGCTGAAGGGATCGGTCTTGAAAACCGACAGGCGGGTTAAACCGCGCGGGGGTTCGAATCCCTCTTCCTCCGCCATTTTTTTATATATGTGGAGGGGTAGCGAAGTGGCTAAACGCGGCGGACTGTAAATCCGCTCCCTCAGGGTTCGGCGGTTCGAATCCGTCCCCCTCCACCATATAGGGGCATAGTTTAAAGGTAGAACTAAGGTCTCCAAAACCTTCAGTGTGGGTTCGATTCCTACTGCCCCTGCCAGATCCTGTTTTTAATTACGGGATTTTTTATTTTGTAAATTGCCGGTGTGGCGGAATTGGCAGACGCGCACGACTCAAAATCGTGTTCCGTGAGGAGTGTCGGTTCGACCCCGACCACCGGTATTATGTTATCGCTTGCCACTGCGATGAAATCAACGTTTCTTACACTTAGTAAGGAACGTTTTTTTATCTAAAATACTATTTTGACAAAAAAATCGTGTACATAAAATCGTATCCGTACCTGTTATTACTCATTGATGAATTAAAACTGCAGGACGTACAAACGCATTATCCATCATAAACTCTCTAAAAGCAATAAAGGAAACTGATATTAAAACCGTTTTTTCTTTATTTGTTGATGGTAGCCAAATCAGAAATCTAAGACCGCAAACAATTCAATATTACAGAAATGAATTATCTGTATTCTTCAAAATACTAAGAGGACAAAACATTAACACCTCATTTGACACTTTTACAAAAGAGTATACACAAAGGAAAGTAATTCTCTATATAAATGATAAGAGGATAATAGACCTTCACCATTCATCTTCGTTTAAAACCATTAGAGCCATATTTAATTTTCTTCAACGTGAAAGCACATCAAACAAAACCCACTTAGTGAAATCCAATTTCTCAAAGACGTACGAAAGTTGTTGAAACCCTTATAAATGAACAACTCCATATACTTTTTAATCAGCCAAATTCGCGTTTTATTATAGAAAAAAAGACCTATAAACATTCATGCTTTTATAATTAGAAACAGGCGTGCGTGTAAGCGAATATGAAGGGATTTGAGTTTAAGATATTTTATGGTGCCAATCTAAACTCCAATATTAGGAATACAATGACGTATAAAGAGCCCATCGTGCCTATTCAGTCAAAGATGAAAAATCAACTACAGAAGTACAATCAAAAACGTGGAGTAATGGAAAATTAATAGTTTAATAATTTTTAAAAATATGTTTCATATTTATGACAAATGTAATATACTATATACAAATAAGTATAGCACATTTATTATTAATACATAGAATGTACCATATTTAATATGAGTAAGGGGGTGTTAATGATTAAACTAACAAAGCGGCAGGATGAAATTCTGCAAATTGTTAAACAAAATGGCCCGATTACGGGAAAAGATATTGCAGATAAGCTTTCGTTATCTCGAGCAGCGTTAAGACCGGATCTTGCTATCTTAACGATGTCAGGCAGCTTAGATGCACGACCTCGAGTTGGTTACTTTTTTAATGAAAAAATTCAAGTGAAGCGCCAAGCTGAAAGATTTCTTCATCAAAAAGTAAATGATTATAAAGCACTCCCAATTGTTGTTGGAAAATCAACATCAGTATATGATGCCATCGTTCAGTTATTTTTAGAGGATGTTGGAACACTTTACGCTGTAGATGCAGAGGGGCATTTAGCAGGGGTTATTTCTAGAAAGGATTTGCTCAGAGCATCACTAGGAAATCGAAATCTGAATGACTTACCTGTTAGTGTCATCATGACAAGAATGCCAAATATCATCACCATTTTTCCTGAAGAAACATTGCTCGAAGCGGCGAAAAAAATGATTCACAATCACATCGATTCTTTACCGGTTGTAAAGGAATTGGACGGGCATCAGAATACATTTTTGCTCGTGGGTCGAATTACAAAAACAACGATTACACGGGCATATTTAGAAATCATGGATGAAAAATCTGACTAAGGGAGTGGCTGAAATTTTGGTACAGAAAGAAGTTGTCTATGTGGTTTCAGACTCAGTAGGAGAAACAGCTGAGTTTGTTGTAAAAGCAGTCGCAACGCAGTTTAACGGTGGTCAAGTAGACATTCGCCGCAATTCTTATGTGGATGACTTTGAAGATATTGAAGATGTGATTATATTAGCAAAAAAAGACCATTCGATTATCGCCTATACGATTGTCATTCCTGCTTTGAAAGAGTATTTAGATCAGCGTGCCAGTGATGAAGGCATTATGGCAGTAGACTTACTTAGTCCGTTGATGAATGCGTTTGTCACAAAATTTAAAAAGGAGCCGAACCATCGTCCGGGATTGATGAGAAAACTGGATGAAGAATATTTCAGGAAAATCGAAGCGATTGAATTTGCTGTTAAATATGATGATGGCCGTGACCCTAGAGGTATAAAACAGGCGGATATTGTTTTAATAGGTGTATCGCGAACCTCGAAGACACCTCTGTCGATGTACTTGGCTCATCAGCGCTTTAAAGTAGCTAATGTTCCGTTAGTCCCAGAGGTACAGCCGCCGGATGAATTGTTCCAAATCCCACGTAAAAATTGCATTGGGCTAATTATTTCACCAGATAAATTAAATGAAATTCGCAAGGAGCGCCTGAAGGCATTAGGGTTAGCGTCACAGGCAAATTATGCAAGCTTTGAGAGGATATTAGAAGAATTAGATCATGCTGAAAAAATTATGAAACGCGTGGGCTGTCCTGTCATTAATGTATCAAATAAAGCAGTAGAAGAAACAGCTGGCTTAATTTTAGAAGTATTGAAAAAAGAGAGGAGCTTTTAATCATGGATCAATTTGTTTACTTATTTAATGAAGGAAATGGCAAAATGAGAGAATTGCTAGGGGGAAAAGGGGCTAATCTTGCAGAAATGACGCGAATTGGCTTACCGGTACCCTATGGTTTTACCATCACAACACAGGCTTGTAATGCATACTATGAAGCTAGTAAAACCATTCCTACGTTAGTAGAAAAGCAAACTTTAGAAGCTCTATCACGCTTAGAAGAAAAAATGGGTAAAAAACTGGGAGACCCACAAGATCCATTGCTCGTTTCCGTTCGTTCAGGTTCTGTTTTTTCCATGCCTGGGATGATGGATACAATTTTAAACCTTGGGATGAATGATGAAACCGTAATCGGTATGGCAAAATTAACGAATAACGCCCGTTTTTCTTATGATTCATACCGCCGCTTCATTCAAATGTTTAGTAATGTGGTGCTTGAAATCGATACCTACTATTTCGAACAATTTTTAGAAGAAACACGCGAGCATAAAGGCTATTCTTCAGATCCAGAAATGACCGCAGAAGATTGGCAGGAGGTTATTGCTGGGTATAAAGGAATTGTTAAAAAGCATACAAGAAAAGAGTTCCCTCAAGATCCGAATGAACAGCTTTTCCTTGCGATTAACGCTGTGTTTAATTCTTGGAACAATCAACGTGCTATTGTTTACCGCCGCTTAAATAAAATTCCGGATCACTTAGGCACTGCCGTCAACATTCAAAGCATGGTGTTCGGAAATATGGGAAATGATTCAGGTACAGGCGTTGCCTTCACAAGAAATCCATCGACAGGCGAGCATGTTTTATACGGGGAGTATTTAATCAATGCTCAAGGGGAAGATGTGGTAGCGGGGATTCGGACACCGCAGCCAATTGCAACATTAAAGAACGAAATGCCGGAAGTATACAAACAATTTTCAGATACATGCAAACTTCTTGAGCAGCATTATCAAGAAATGCAGGACATTGAATTCACTGTTGAACGCGGTCAGCTTTTCATTCTGCAAACTCGAAACGGTAAACGGACTGCGCAGGCAGCTATTCGTATTGCCGTTGAAATGGTCGAAGAAGGAATCATTGATAAAAAGACAGCTTTACTGCGGGTTGACCCAGATCAATTAAATCAATTATTGCACCGCCGCATCGATGACAAATTTGAAAAGATAATTTTAGCAAAAGGCTTGCCGGCATCCCCTGGGGCAGCAACAGGCCAAGTGGTGTTTGATGCTGATGAGGCAGAGACTCTTGGAAACGACGGTAAAAAAGTGATTCTAGTTCGACCTGAAACAACACCGGACGATATCCATGGGATTGTCGCTTCCCAAGCGATTTTGACAAGCCGCGGCGGTATGACCAGCCACGCAGCGGTTGTTGCACGAGGCATGGGTAAAGCCTGTATTTGTGGATGTGAAGCCTTAAAGATCGATTTAAAGGCGAAACAATTCACAGTTGGAGAAACACTTGTGAACTATGGTGATACCATAACGATTGATGGGTCCACAGGTGAAATTATGCTGGGAGAAATTCCGATGATTGAACCAGAACTATCTGATGAGTTCCAGCTTCTGCTTGCCTGGGCAGACCAAGAGCGGAAAATTGGCGTTCGTGCCAATGCAGATAATCCGGAAGATGCAAAGAAAGCATTTGAATTCGGCGCAGGAGGAGTTGGATTGTGTCGAACTGAACATATGTTTATGGATATTAACCGTGTTCCAATTGTTCAAAAAATGATTTTAGCAGAGAATTATCAAGAGAGAATGGAAGCACTTGATTTGCTTTTACCAATGCAGCAAGGAGATTTTGAAGGAATATTTAATGCGATGCAAGGGTTACCAGTTACAATCCGTTTATTGGATCCTCCATTGCATGAGTTTATGCCAGATAAAGAGGAACTATTAGTGGAAGTAACAAAGATGCAAATCTTAAATCCTCAATCTGACGAATTAAAGGAAAAAGAGCATTTGCTTAAAAAGATTCGCCAATTAGATGAGGTCAACCCAATGCTCGGCCACCGCGGCTGCCGTCTTGGAATGATTTTCCCTGAGATTTATGAAATGCAAGCGAAAGCGATTTTCTATGCGGCAAAGACACTTGCAGACAAAGGCATGGAAGTTAAACCTGAAATTATGATTCCTTTGGTTGGTCATGTGAATGAGTTAAGGCAAATGCGTCAGTTAGTGATTGATGCAGCAGTAAGAGTTCAAGAGGAAACTGGTAAAAAAATCTCGTATACAATTGGGACGATGATTGAGATTCCACGTGCTGCTTTAACCGCTGACGAAATTGCTGAAGAAGCTGATTTCTTCTCATTTGGAACGAATGATTTAACACAAACAACCTTTGGCTACAGCCGTGATGATGCAGAAGGGAAATTCTTGCAATCCTATATCGAAAATAAAGTACTTCCAGAAAACCCATTTGCTGTTCTAGACCGGGATGGTGTGGGTAAGTTAGTTGAAATGGGAGTAAAGCTTGGCCGGAAAACAAAGCCATCTCTTAAAGTCGGCATTTGTGGTGAAGTTGGAGGAGAAAAGAGTTCGATTGAGTTCCTCTATCAAAATGGATTAGATTATGTAAGCTGTTCACCATACCGAGTGCCGCTTGCTCGTTTGGCAGCTGCGCAAGCAACGATTCGTCATGAGCTGAAAAAAGAAGAAGTATTTACAACAGCATAGTTTATTTAGGGAGGACGGTGCCAGAGTAGTGCCGTCTTTTTTTGGTATTAGTGGTTTCGCAAATAACCTGGTTACTTTCGCAAATAAACTCGTCATTTTCTCATGAATGATTCGTAATTGGACCCATAATATCATGGGATTAGTATCTCAATATCTGCTAATACTATAAAAAACAATGAAATGGGGACTAAAAATGGGGGCAATTGAACGCAATGGATACAGATTTGTACCGGAATTTAGTGTTATTATGCAAAACGGAGCGGTCCATGTGTATAATAAAGACGAATTTATCGAAGAAATTCAATTTCAGTTTTCTGGCAAGTTTCCGCAACTAGACCAAATTGAGGATTTGATTGATGAATATTGCATTCAACATAATATTTAAAGAACACTTGTTCGATATTTTGTTTAATGCTATAATGAGAATGCAATAGAATAGTTTTCTCAAGGGTGGGCGGCACATCTCCTAATGAAAGGGGGTGATGCTGTTTGACGGTGTTTCAAGCATTGATGTTAGCTGTATCCTTCGCTAGTCTCATTGTCACGGTCCTGTCTTTCCACAAAAAAAAATAATCCACCCTTGAGCCGGCAAGCATAAGCGATGGATTATTGCCCTTTACGCCGATCCCCTTTAAGGGAACCAACTATTGCATGGCCGAGCGCTTTGTCGTCATGCTCGGTCTTTTTTACTATTTATTTTCTATACTCACATTATACATAACTTTCATGAAAAAAGAAATCATTTTAAAAAGGAGGGATTAACGTGAGCAAGTTACAAACCATTTACCCTCAAGCAATCGAACAGACAAAAATGAAAGTAGTTGAAGATATTAACCGCTATCTAGAAACAAGAGCATTTTTACCATCCTTTAAACAATACCTTGCAGACCGTGGCCATTATCTTGAACAAATTTGGGTGAACGTTTGGTTGAATAAATCAACAAATGATGTATCGAAAAATGAAAAGAAGCAATTTTTAAGTGAAAAAGGCTACGAGGTACTGGGGATTGACAGAAAACTGCTGAATAAATTATTTCGCGACGAAATGAGAACGTATCAGCCTTTCCTTGCTTTGGAGTGGGTGAAAGAAACTTTCGCTGAAGAGGAAGAAATGTGGGCGGAGCGCTATCTGGATGCAAAGGACAGCTTTTTAAAGCGGGAGGAACAAAAACAGCTTGAAGAACAGAAGCAAACGATCAGAAGAGAAATCGAGGATTTGGCAGTTGGTATATTAGAAGAACAATATGAACTATTTTATTTATTTATCCGTCATTTTGTTGCGAAACAATTTTCTGCTGATCTAGAAAATAATGTAAAGTTTCAATTTGTAGATCCCATTGCTCTCGAGGAAAAATTAAGAAACCTGGGTTCGTTTGATCCGTCCGAATATACAACGGTTGCAACATTTTTTGCGGAACTGACCGGTGATATCCAAAAGACTCTTAACTGGGGACGGGGCGTTTATGAATATCAAACTTATTTCTTTGTATATGAAAGTTTAATTTCTGATTATTTATCAGAGCTGATCCCTCAGAAAATACTAGAGCAGCTTTCGGCCGAGATTAAGGATGATTTTCACGAAATCTTTCATGAGAAATTATCGACTTCGTTTGTAAAGGGCAGCATTACGCAGCTTTTATATGATATCGAGGGTTATTTTATTGAAGATATTCAAGAAGAATACGTTTCTGATTTAATAAAATTAGCGGAAATCCCTTTTGATCCTGAGCTTCATAAAAAGAATTTAGAAAAGGACCTCATGCTGAGGGAAAAGAAACAGAAAGAAGAGCAGGAGGAAGTACGAAGGAGAAAAGAAGCAGAAGGAAGGATGATGAGAGACATTTTTGGGGCTGAATACGACTCTTCGTTACACCGTCATGTCCGCTATGTTCTACATATTGGTGATACGAATACTGGGAAAACCCATCATGCGTTAGAAAAAATGAAAGCAGCTACTAGCGGCTTGTATTTGGCACCTCTTCGTCTGTTAGCCCTTGAGGTTTTTGATAAATTGAATGCTGAGGGCACGTTGTGCTCCCTTAAAACCGGCGAGGAAGAAAAAATGGTTGCTGGCGCTCTCCACACCTCTTGTACGGTTGAAATGTTTCATGAAAAAGAGTATTACGAAGTGATCGTGATCGATGAAGCACAGATGATAACCGATAAAGACCGGGGTTTCTCATGGTATAAGGCCATCACAAAAGCTAAAGCCGAAGAAATACATATCATCGGAAGCAGGAATTCAAAAAAAATGCTGCTTGAGCTTTTAGGTAACTCAGAAATCGAAATTAATGAGTATAACCGCGATACGCCGCTTGAGGTGGAAACGAAAGAATTTCAAATTAAACATGTTAAAAAAGGTGATGCCCTGATTTGTTTTTCACGAAGACGTGTACTTGAAACAGCCTCACGACTGCAAAATGACGGCCATTCTGTCAGCATGATTTACGGCAGTATGCCGCCGGAAACGCGGAAAAAGCAGATTGAGCAGTTTAATAAAGGAAAAACAAAAGTAATTGTTGCCACGGATGCGATTGGGATGGGGTTAAATCTGCCGATTCGCCGGATTGTTTTCTTGGAGAATGATAAATTCGACGGAACTAGAAGGCGGCTGCTTACCTCCCAAGAAGTAAAACAAATTGCCGGCCGTGCAGGTCGTAAAGGGATTTATGATATCGGGAAAGTTGCATTTACAAATGACATTAAAAAAATGCGGAACCTGCTATTGCAGGAGGATGTGCCCGTTCATACGTTTGCGATTGCCCCAACTAATTCTGTGTTCGAACGTTTTCAACGTTATTACCTCGATTTGGGGACATTTTTTGAGTTGTGGGATAAATTTGAAAGTCCGATGGGTACGAAAAAAGCCTCACTTTCTGAGGAGAAGTCATTATATCAACTGATTGCGGGAACAGAAATAGAAGCGCGGCTATCTTTAATGGATTTGTATGGCTTTTTACACCTGCCTTTTTCGAAAAATGAAGCCTCTTTGACGAGACAATGGGAAGATACAATGTATGCCATCATCCAGGGCAGGGAGGTTCCGGAGCCAATTGTAAAGGATCGCAGCTTAGAGGAATTAGAATTAAGCTACAAAGCCATCGGGCTCCATTTGTTATTTTTATATCGCATGGGCGAGCGAACAGAAGCGATTTACTGGGAACGGCTGCGAGAGGAAATCAGTGATCAGGTACAGGAACGTTTAAAAACTGACATTAAGAAATTTGTAAAAAAATGCAAGATCTGCGGCAAAAAACTTGCTTGGGATCATTTATTTCCAACATGTGATGCCTGTCATGCAGCAAAATTCAGAAGATACCATCATGATGAGTATGAATTTTAATGTCCCGGAGTTCTAGTGAACCCGGGTTTTTTCTTACATCAAAATTTATGGAATTATGGTAAAACAGTTTTCATTTGTCTAGATGATTTTCCGTCCTCATGACAGCTTCATGAGGACAGTTTTCGTTTGTCTAGATGATTTTTCATGTTCACAATAAATTCCATAATTATGTGGGGATTATATGAGGATTCAGCTTTTTTCGTTTATTTGATTTACAACCAAGTATAATCAAGTGGTAATTCCATATGATTGTTATAGGAGGTGAGGGTTTTATGGCTGTTCATGTGGTTAAGCATGGGGAAAATTTATGGGTAATTTCCAATAGGTACAATGTATCCATACAATCCATTGTTGAAATAAATGGCTTACCGTCAGCAACTTCGATCATACCTGGCATTGCATTATATATCCCAGATAGAGCAAAGCAGGTCCGCTATTATCGAGTAAAATCCGGTGATCAAATTTGGAAGCTGGCAAAGCAATTTAATATTGACTCCTCTGCAATTATAGCGGAGAATCCCGGAATAAATCCGAATCAACTCCGTGTCGGTCAAATCATAACTATTCCTTCACTTGAAAAATTAGAAATTGCTACACTTGGATTTATTGTCCCATCGTCTATTAGTAACGTTCTAACTATACTTGAATCTATTGCTGACCAACTGACCTATCTCGCAATTGTCGCTTATTCCTTCACAGAAGAAGGATTCGCCTTTAATGTGACAAAGGACGATGCGATTGTAACGAGGTGTAAAGAATTAAATATTACTCCGTTACTAATGATACGAAATTTTACTGGCAGTAATTTCAGTCCTGATTTGGCAGGGAAGGTGCTTGAAAACCCTACCTCTCGTGCGAATTTAGTTGCAAGTATTGTGAACTTAACGATAGAAAGAGGTTTTGGGGGTGTCAGCATAGACCTTGAATTTATTCCACCAGCAAGGCGTAATGATTTTATTACTTTTTTAACAGATTTAAAGATTGCTTTAGGTGAGTTGATCTTACATGTGAATGTTCACGCCAAAACAGCAGATATTCCCACGAATCGTATCATCGGTGCGTACGATTATGCACGAATAGGCCAGGCGGCCGACTTAGTTGCGGTGATGACGATTGATTATGGTTACCCCGGAGGTCCGTCTGATCCAATAGCCCCGATTACATGGATGGAACAAGTCATTCAATACTCTATAACCCAAATTAATCCTCGTAAACTGCAAATTGCTTTGCCGCTTTATGGATATGACAAGGTTGTCCATACAAATGCAACACATGCTAGTTCTGTTCTTGCTGCTCAAAATCTAGCGATTTCTACCGGATCGCCAATTGAATTCGATAACACAGCTAAAGCCCCGTTGTATCACTATTGGCTTGGAGTAGAGGAGCATGTTGTTTGGTTTGAAGATATACGTAGCTATATCGAAAAGTTTCGTTTAATGGATGTTTACCAATTAGTTGGCACGACCATTTGGCAAATCAGTCTGCCGGCACCACAGATTTGGACGTATCTAGCAAAAAATATTGCTGTTGTGAAGATATAATATAACAATGTACTAATCTCTGGAGGCCGTTAAGGGGGATTTTATCTTTATTCTTTTGGGAAAGATTTGTCCATTTTTTTGTAGTATTATTTCATACGTATTTGTCTTTTGGGACAAACTTTTATGAAAAAGGGAAGGCTGGGTCAAGATTGATTAAAAAAGTTGATTATTATGTTCTTCTATTTGTCATAATGATTCTTGCTGCAGTTCCAAGTTTCCACGTAAATGCAATGAGTAGCCATGAAATAATGGTTCAGCAGCTTAATCAACTTATTGTAAACGAATCTGAATTAAAAGGAGCCATTGCCGGAATAAGCATTCGAGCAGCAGCAAGCGGTGAAATCATTTATGACCATCAAGGTGATGTTCGTTTACGACCTGCGTCAAATATGAAGCTCTTGACTGCAGCAGCTGCTTTGAACGTCCTGGGTGAGAATTATCGTTTCAAGACTGAGGTGCTGTCTGACGGACAGGTGAAAAAGAAGACACTAGAAGGTAATCTTTATCTAAAAGGAAATGGCGACCCGACACTATTAAAATCTGATTTTGACAAAATGGCACTGAAGTTAGCAGAGCTTGGCGTAAAACGGATAAAAGGGAATTTGATTGGAGATGATTCAAGGTACGATGATGTTCGTTATTCGCTCGACTTGCCATGGAGTGACGAAACTACTTATTATGGAGCCCAGATTTCTGCATTAACTGCTTCACCGACAAAAGATTACGATTCGGGTTCAGTTAAGGTGAATGTCAAGCCAGGTCCAAATAGTGGAGACAGGGTAAATGTGGAATTAACACCGAAAACCAACTATGTGAGGATTATTAATCATGCTGTAACCGTTGATGTGGAAGGCAGAAAGGATATCAAAGTCAAACGGGAACACGCAAAGAACACCATAACCATTGAAGGATCCTTTCCATCAAAATCGAAGGCAGTGTCTGAATGGATTGGTATTTGGGAACCAACTCGATATGCAACAACTCTTTTTAAACAATCACTTGCGAAACACAAAATAAAAGTATCCGGAAACATAAAAACGGGAAAGGTTCCTGATACCGCAAAGGTTTTGACGAGCCATCAATCGATGCCATTATCGGAATTGCTGGTTCCTTTTATGAAGTTGAGCAATAACGGGCATGCAGAGGTTTTAGTAAAGGAAATGGGGAAGGTGGTTAAGGGAGAGGGCAGTTGGGATAAGGGACTGGAAGTGCTGGAAACGGAGATTTCAAAATTCGGAGTTAACACGCAAACGATAGTTCTTCGTGACGGGTCTGGGATATCACATATTGACCTTATTCCAGCGAATCAACTAACACAGTTGCTTTTTGCTGTGCAAAAGGAGAAATGGTTTCCAAGCTATCTTCATTCATTGCCTGTCGCCGGAGCGGCTGAAAAGATGACAGGAGGAACACTGAGAAACCGATTGAAAGATCCAACAGTTCAGGGGAAGGTAAAGGCAAAGACTGGCACGATCTCAACGGTTAGCTCGGTATCTGGTTATGTGGATACTAAAGGTGGACAAACATTGATATTTTCAATCCTGTTAAATAATTTAGTAAATGATGGAAAGGCAAAAAAGGTTGAAGATCGGATGATTCAGGTGATAGCCAACACATATTAAATTAATTTTCACGGAAAAGACCGCAAAAAACACCTTGGACATGACATTTATCATGCCCAGTACATGACACCTGCTACTAACAAGTCCAACTCCTTTCCCTTATACTTGGTTTAACGCCACATTCCAAGAAGGGAATTCAACTAAATGACCTTACAAAATACGAAAAACTTAAAAAAACAAATGACTCCTTTTGAAAAATCAACGACTAAGGAAAGTGTATGGCAGATCGTCAACACAGTTGTGCCATTTATGATTCTTTGGTTTCTTGCCTATCAAAGTCTTTCCGTCTCATATTGGTTAGCATTAGTCCCATCCGTCATTGCTGCAGGGTATTTAACACGGATTTTCATTATCTTTCATGACTGTACCCACCATTCATTCTTTAAAAGCCGCCGAGCTAATCGAGCAGTTGGAACTTTTATGGGAGTTTTAACCTTATTCCCATTTGATCAATGGGGGCATGAGCATTCGGTTCATCATGCAACAAGTGGTAACTTGGATAAAAGGGGTACTGGAGATATTTGGACGCTTACAGTCGATGAATATATTGCAGCACCACTTAAGCTTCGTTTAGCCTATCGTTTTTATCGTAATCCTTTGGTTATGTTTGGTTTAGGACCGATTTATGTGTTCCTTCTTAAAAATAGATTTAATCGAAAAGGTGCTAGAACGAAGGAACGTAACAACACTTATTTAACGAATGTAATAATCGTTGCATTGATTGCCTTATTCTGTTGGGCAATTGGATGGCAGTCGTTTCTGATAGTACAGGGTACGATTTTTATGATTTCCGGAGCTGCAGGTATTTGGCTGTTTTATGTACAGCATACCTTTGAGGATTCCTATTTTGAAGAAGATAAAGAGTGGGAATACGTGAAAGCCGCAGTAGAGGGAAGTTCTTTTTATAAGCTTCCAAAAATCATGCAATTTCTAACGGGAAATATTGGCTTTCACCATGTACACCATTTAAGTCCAAGGGTGCCTAATTATAAACTAGAAGAGGCACACAAAAATACGCCACCGTTACAAAATGTACCGACTATCACACTTGCGACAAGCTTAAGGTCTCTCCGTTTTCGCTTATGGGATGAGAAAAGCAAGAATTTTGTGAGCTTTAAAGACGTCAAATCTACAGCTAAAAAAAGTGTTTCTATTCAAGTGAAACCTGAATTATAACTATACCTACCATGGCTGACTCCCCTCACAATAGGGGAGTCTCTGCTTAATTGCGATCACCAGATAAGGAGAGAACATACATGATACGAATTGTCATTGCGGAAGATCAGGAAATGCTGTTAGGGGCAATGAATTCCCTCCTTAATTTGGAAGATGATATGGAAGTAGTAGGACTTGCAGGAAATGGAGAAGAAGCACTGACTCTAGTGCATCAATTACAGCCCGATGTTTGCCTCATGGATATTGAGATGCCCAAAATGACGGGGCTTGAGGCAGCAGAAGCAATGCATTCTTCTCTATGCAAAACAATCATTTTAACAACCTTTGCAAGGCCAGGATATTTCAGGCGAGCATTAGAAGCAGATGTTAGGGCTTATTTATTGAAAGACAGCCCGAGCGAGGAGTTAGCCTCCTCTATACGCAGCATTATCGCCGGAAAGCGGATTTTCTCACCAGAACTAATGGATGCTGAATGCAGTGCTGCTGAATTAGATGATGGTGAAAATATAAATGAAACCTCCAATCATCAGAGTAAAACTATTGGCACCGTTAAAAGTTATTTATCTACCATATTAGATAAAATAAAGTTGCCAACGGGATAATGGTTTTAAGGTGATTTTAAAAAAAGCGGACTGTATCCAATTGGATACAGATTTTTTTGTTTAATATAGTAGGAAAATAGAAATAGTCATTACTTGAAAATTTTAAGTATTGATTTTACTATAAAAATAACGAAAAAATATGATAAAGTAGTGTTGTAAATGGGAGACATGATGATGAATAAAAAAAATGGCCAGCAGCTCTCGGAGCGTTTTGAGGTAGCCTACAATCAAGTTCATGAGGCACTTCGAGCTATCGTTCAAATAAATGATGAAAGATTCGTAGTTTTGGTGAAAGTCGGCGCAAAAAAACATCAAATTATTGAAACCTTTAAGAAAGATTTGGAGCAATATGCACGGCTTCGAAATGCAATCGTACATGAAAAAATGGAGGTTGGCTTCTATATTGCCGAACCTAACGCCAAGGTTGTCAATCATATCGAAAAAATTGCCATAGTATTAAGCCGTCCAAATTACGCACTTTCCATCGCTTCTAAAAATGTTGTTTTTTTTGACGTACAGGACAGCATCCTAAAAGTGACAGATGCGATTAAAGAATACGGTTATTCTAAATTTCCAATCTATAAAAATAAGAAATGTATTGGCCTTTTGACAGCAGGATCCATTGTGAAATGGATGGCGGAACATATGGAAAGCGGTCAGGTGAATCTATCGGATATTCATATTTCAGATTTTATTGAGTACGAAAAAGATCGCCCGATTGAGATCGTCGACAAAAGTATCAATATATTCGAAGTTGAAACTATTTTTGAAAAAGCACATAAAAAGAAACTGAAAATTGAGGGTGTCGTAATCACTGAAAATGGGAATATTGATGAAGCTCCATTAGGGATTATCACCGCTTGGGATTTGATTGAAATTGATTATACAGTAGAATAATTGAGGGGAGCATCCAGCTGGCTGCTCCCTATTATGTTATGGCATGTCATCAAATTCAAACTCGCTTAATTGATCCATGTGGCTGGCAATCATGGCGATAATCGTGGTCGCTTCTTCTTTGCTAAAAATGAAATGTGATTCATCTTTGATTAATTCGTCATCAGTCGACCAGATCCGATTAACCCGTTTGAGAACACCATCACCTGTTGCCTGAACGACACCAAATTGATACGTTACTTCCACCTCATCTTCATGCTTGAAAGCAGTCACTTCAGGGGTAGACCAATTGACATCAATCTCCTCAAAGATATCATCGGTGTTTACTTGTTCTGCCTCAAAATACTCATCATCTTCAAAAGTTTCGCAGTCATCTTCATTATATCCTTCATCTGACTGCAGATAGCCCTCATCATCAGTATACTGTTCATCGCCGTTGATGTAGTCATGAAGACTTGCGTGTACTTCCTCAATAATCTCCTCAATGTCTGAAAGGATGATTTTCGCCGTGTGTCCGCTTTCTACATCGAAGGTATCGATGTAAAATTCTTCGTTTTGCGGGTCAAAGAAGAGCGTGGAAAAATAATCACGGTCAAGCTCTTCGGTATCCATATCCTCTGTATTAACGAAAAACTCAATCCTTGGATGTTTGGCGGCTCTTTCAATTCTCATATGACCAACCTGATCAAATTCTTCACAAATTGATTCCAGGTGATCCTGTAATTCCGCACATACTCTATCAAACCATTCTAACGACATCCAACATCCCATCCTCTCATATTTAATCGAGGTTATTATTACCAACTTTGAAAAATATATCAATATACTGGTTAATCAAAATGTATTTTTCTATAAGAAGGAATAACAACATGCTCTAGGGCGGAATACAATATATAAGGTACAGTTTGTCCAATTTCAAACAAACAATTAAAAAATCCTGAGAGGTGGGCCTGTTTGTCACTTAATACGGTACAGGTGCGCAAAGGTCAACTTGATATTCCGTCTTAAATTAGTATTATTTCATTATTAAGGGAGGCAGGAGCGATGGGGAAAAAACGAGTTTTAAGAGGACTCCTTGAAAGAGTATTTCGCAACGATTTGAACAAGAATGCTGATAGCATAGATGCTAAAGTAATATCCGCTAATACTGGAATTGATAACCTGACCACTAGTGGAGGAAGTAGTAATGATGCAGAGGTTATTGATGCAAGAGGAGTATATCCCTCATTAGGTGATAGATTAGATAATGTGGATTCGGTACTGGCAGAGAATGCAGCTAACTTAGAACTTTTTAAAAAACGTACTGGAGAAGTAGATGATACCGAACGATTGCAACGGGTAATTGACTATTGTGCTTCAAAAAAACAACCGCTTAAATTAAATGGTGGACAATTTACTGTAAGAGCACTAACGATTCCGTCCGGCATGAAACTGTATGGAGAAGGAGCAGTATTTATAAAGCCTAAATTAAACACGGCTCCATACAACATGACCGTTGAACAAATGAAATGGGTTCGGATGATGTCAATTAGTTATTCGGGAACAACAGATAGCGAAATAACGATTATTGAAGGGATTACACTCGATGGTAATTGTTGGAAAATGTGGGACACCCCTTCCTATGATCAAGAACAAGCATCATTATTATTTTGTATGGCGGATAGCCAAAAAAAAGGTCGGTTGAAAGTGCTAATCAATAATTGTCATTTTCGTAATAATGTTAGTGATGGTATTCACCTTTTTACGAATGTTGATGGGGAGATAACGTCGTGTTCTTCTTATGATTGCTTTCGAGGTGGACTTATTGTCACGGGTGGAAATTCACTTGTCAATGTAAATGGATTCCGTTTTATTTCTGACCGCCTGTCGGATGGTATTGATGTAGAAGTAGATTCAGTTGGATATGGAGATTCGGAACGGGTCATGCTGAACTTTAACAACATCATTATTGATAATGATTTAGATATTAGCTTACCGACTAATTCCGAATGTAATTTAACCAATGTGATTATGACCAGACCTGGGTTTTATTCCATCTTTGCTTTCGGGAATGCCGTGTTTAACATAATCAATGCAAAGCTTCAAACAAATAAACCAGGATATCCTGACGCTTGTTTTCTTAATAGAGGTGGACTGATCCGTGTAATGAATAGTGATTTTGTATTGGATGATGTAAATAATACGGGTTCAACGGCATGTAGTTTGTATTTTTACGACAATAATGATAAACAAGCCTATACCTTTGAAAATTGTAGATTTTCAGTAATCAATCGTCAGGCATCGAAAGAATATAGTGGTGTGAAAAGAACTAATTCGGATGGGAATTTTTGTCGAGTTGAATTTTCTAAATGTCATTTTACTGACACAATAGGATTTGGAATTGATATGCCAGCATCAAGAATTGAAGTGACCAAAACCAGATTTTCAACAAGTAAGTATGCGTATAGGGGCGGAAGTACGAATTATTGTAATGTTAATTTAGTGATGGATGGGATTGTTATCGATAATTCGACATGCAGGGAATTGTATTTATTTGACCATAAGACAACAGTTGAACATTACAATACCACTCTTTACAGCCTTGAAAATGCTCGAATAGATGGACCCTACTCGTATGATTACAGGGATGGGACATGGTACACCTCGTATATAGGTAATCGTACGATTTACGCAGGAGTAGACCCAACCTTAGTAAAATTTGTATGCGGGATAGTAGATGATGTTTTTATTGCAGATAGAACGTTAGTACTCGGAGGTGTGAAGCATAAAAAGTTTAAGTGTACAAAAATGAGTGATGGAACGAAAAGTGTTTGGGTGGCAACTGGTTAAAATTTTTTACAATAGCAGACAAGCTTGAAGTTAAATCTAATTATATTTCCAATCATGTCTTTCAAGACGATTTTAATGTGTGACATCTCCATTTTCAGAATTGATTCAGCATAGTAATAGCTTTTGCGAGTTAGATTTTTATAAATCCTTTAGCATGAGCACATTATATTGGGTTTCAATCGCGATATGTTACTATATTATTTAATCAAAGAAAAACGAGGTGTTGTCATGAAAATTGAGGTTTGGTCTGATTATGTTTGTCCGTTTTGTTATATAGGAAAACGACGTTTAGAAGAGGCGTTAAGTCAATTTCCACATAAAGATCAGGTTGAGGTTGAATTCAAAAGCTTTGAACTGGATCCGAATTCGCCGGTATACAGTGGTCAAAATATACATGAGGTATTAGCAAAAAAATATGGTATGAGTATTGAACAGGCTATACAAGCCAATCATGGTGTCGGTCAGCAGGCAGCAACCGTTGGATTGACGTTCAAATTTGATGAAATGAAACCGACTAATACGTTTGATGCCCATCGTTTGGCAAAGTTTGCAATGACAAAAGGAAAAGGGGCCGTCCTCTCAGAAAAGCTTCTTCAAGCTTATTTCACCGAATCAAAGCATATTGGAGATGTCGTTACATTGGCAGATATTGCTGAGGATTCAGGTTTAGATCGGCAAGAAGTAATAGCGGTTCTTAATGATAAGACCGCTTATGCAAACGAGGTACGTGCAGACGAAGGAATTGCCCAGCAGTATCGAATTGGCGGCGTGCCGTATTTTATTATCAATTCAAAATATGCTATTTCCGGTGCACAACCATTGGAAACTTTCAAGGGGGCATTACAAAGGGTTTGGGAGGAAGAATCCCTTGAACCAGTGCTACAGGATCTTTCAACTGACGAAGATGTTAGTTGTGCTGATGGCAGCTGCGTGATCCCTGAAAAAAATTAGGCCGTAAAATAACAATGGGAAAGGATGCCTAGGCTTCCTTTCCCATTGTTATTCTGAAAGACCACTTAGCAGCGTTTACGAATTCTTAATTCCCACATGTTCCCGTCTTTCCAACAGCTTTTCATTTGTTCGTTGCCACGAGATGTGTTCCGCCAATCGGAGCAACGCATGCTATGATTTCTTCTTGATGTACGGCGTCTGGATGTCTTTCTCCTCGAAGTCCGCCGTCGTGACGTATTTCTCCGTGACGTGATGCGATTTCTTGACGTCACACGTCTTGAAGTGTTTCTTCGAGATGTCATCCGACGCCTAGAAGTTCTTCGACGTGAAGTCCCGCGATTACGGCCAGGGTCTCTAAACATAAAATCCCCAAACCCACCACGCCTTACTTCATCTGCTGCACTTTGAATTTCCTCTGGTGAAATTTCACTCATAATTGCACCTCCTTTGAATCTAGAAAAGAGAGTATGAAATCTGACTGACTTTTTTGTACATAAAACTCACTCTTCTTTTACCAATTTACGTCTGAAAAGCTGTCCTTGAATGGGACAAACGCCTATGATATGAAAAAATGCCATCTAGTCGTGACCTGCATTCGTTATCCTTCATAGGAATAAGGGAAGGAGGAATTAGATCATGGACGAGGTTACAGGCATACCGCAATATAGGCTTTTTATTAAACCAATAGACCTAAGGGAACTAAAAAGAGACATTTGGATTGATGAACCGGTTCCCGCACAATTAACGATTGGCGGGAGAAGACTTGAGATTGATTTAAGTTATCGGGGATCCCATATTCGTGATTTTTCAAAAAAGTCTTATCAAATTGCATTCTATAATCCCAAAAAATTTAAAGGTTCCAAACAAATACATTTGAACGCTGAATTCAAGGATCCTTCCCTTATCCGAAACAAATTGTCCTTTGATTTCTTTTCAGAGATTGATGTTTTATCTCCACAATCAGGGCATATTTTTCTAACGCAAAATGGTAAAGCAGAAGGTGTTTATTTGGAAATTGAATCGGTCGATGAGAATTTTTTAAAAAGAAGAAACCTTCCAAACGGTAGTATTTTTTATGCGGTCGATGGTGATGCAAACTTTTCGCTGATGAGTGATTTAGACAAAGAAACGAAAAAATCACTAGATCTTGGCTATGAGAGAAAGTGCGGGACACCTGAAAATGATTATTACTTACAGGACTTCATCTTTAATATTAATACGCTTCTTCAAAGTGATTTTGAAAAAAAAATCCCGAAATATATCGACATCGAGAAATACCTTCGTTGGATTGCCGGGATTATTTTTACATCAAACTATGACGGGTTTGTTCATAACTACGCCCTTTACCGGAATGGGGATACTGGTTTATTCGAAGTCATTCCCTGGGATTATGATGCAACATGGGGACGAGATGTAAATGGAAAGGTGATGGAAGCGAATTATGTGCCGATAGATGGTTTTAATACATTAACAGCGAGGTTATTAGACGTTGATCATTATCGAAAACGCTACCGATCCCTGCTTGAAGAAATAATGAACCATCAATTTACCATAGAATTTATGTTGCCCAAGGTTGAAAAACTGCTCAAACGGATTCGTCCCCATGTGTTGCAAGATCCTTATAAAAAACAAGGTATTAATGAGTTTGATAAGGAATCAGAAGTAATCGCTCGGTATATCGAGGAAAGAAGAATATACGTGCAAAGAAAATTGACCAAATTGGAGTAGAAAATGAAAGATAAAAGATGCCGATTGGCATCTTTTTTTCAGGGCTATTTCTGAGTTATGGGATTATCGTCGTCTAATAGGTCTCCATATGTTACCATCCAAAATATATCCTTCCACTTCAAAATTATCATTTGGCGTTGCGCTCCATCCAAAGTTGTCATGTCCCCTATTACTCCACCTTGAATGGTTACAGCATCTTGACCCGCCTCTTCTAGATGTAATTCTTCGCGAAGTATTTCGTCTAGAAGTATTACGTCTTGAAGTGTGGCGATTTCTAGAGGTATTTCGTCTAGAAGTATTGCGTCTTGAAGTGTGGCGATTTCTAGAGGTGTTTCGTCTAGAAGTATTGCGTCTTGAAGTGTGGTGATTTCTAGAGGTATTGCGTCTAGAAGTATTGCGTCTTGAAGTGTGGTGATTTCTAGAGGTATTGCGTCTAGAAGTATTGCGTCTAGAAGTAACCATTAAGGAAGTTTGACGATTTCTAGAAGTATTGCGTCTAGAAGTAACCATTACGGAAGTTGGGCGATTTCTGGAAGTATTGCGTCTAGAAGTAACCATTACGGAAGTAGGACGATTTCTGGAAGTATTGCGTCTAGAAGTAACCATTACGGAAGTAGGACGATTTCTAGAAGTATTGCGTCTAGAAGTAACCACCACGGAAGTATTCGGCCTTGTTGAATTTCTCCTTGAAGTCCTTCGATGTCTAGGCGGTTTTGGCCCATGATGTTTTCTGTGGTGTGATCGCTTTTTGGATCCCGGGTCATTAAACATATGTCTTCCATGCCCGGACCTTTTTACTTGTTCTGCAGCTTTCTGAATATTATCAGAAGAAAAGTGTCTCATTTTTTCACCTCTAATTAAGATTGAAAAGGGAAGACGTAGGCATTAATCAAGATTTTGCTCGTCTCCTGTTCTCCTATTAATCTACGTAGGTGCAGTTCTATTTGTATAGGGGAATTGCTCAAAATAAAAAAAAGATTGTCCAAAAACAACATAAAAAAGGTGGATTTTATTATTTGGTCAGCAGTTTATTCAAAACCTGCAGTTATTGGCCCATAAAGGCTAATCAATTCAGCTCCTTATTTTATTTAAACTTGAAATTTTCCCAGGCAAGAAAATTTACTAAATTTTAAGGAATTTGTCAAAACAATGGTGAAATTATAAGTGAATTTTCAAAAAATAAAGGAGAAGAGGGGAAATTAACAGCGCAATTGATAAAAAGGGTAGTGATTTTAAATATTCACTGCCCTTTATTAATTTTATGATGATTTCTCGTTCTTAAAGTAATTAAAGCTTACTAATACATGTTTTGAAAGTTCCAAGAAAATTTATTAATATTCTTTCAATTACAAAAATGGTAAACTAGTAAAATATTTATTAAAAAAGGGGACGGAACAAAATGATTAAAGCGATTTTTTTTGATTTAGATGATACTTTGCTTTGGGATCAGAAAAGTGTAAAGCAAGCCTTTGAAACTACGTGTAAAGTAGCGGAAGATAGGTACGGTATAGATCCCCATCAACTAGAGGAAGCGGTTCGTGAGGCCGCAAGAAATCTTTATGCTTCCTATGAATTTTACCCTTTTACGCAAATGATTGGGATCAATCCATTTGAAGGATTATGGGGGGATTTTTTAGATGTTCATTATGATGATTTTAAAAAAATGAAAGAGACGGTCCCTGCCTATCGAAAAGATGCCTGGATAGCAGGGCTTTTGACAATGGGTATTGATGACCCTGAATTTGGCTATGTCTTAGCAGAACGTTTTCCAAAGGAGCGCAGAAAGGTACCGTTTGTATATGAGGAATCTTTTAAAACACTTGATGCCTTAAAAGGCAATTACCAGCTCCTTCTTTTGACAAATGGCTCACCTGATTTACAAAAAACGAAACTGGAGTTAACGCCAGAATTTGTCTCTTATTTTGACCAAATCGTGATTTCAGGCTCTTTCGGCAGAGGAAAGCCTGATCCTGCCATTTTCGAGCATGCTCGATCACTACTTTCATTAAAGAAAGAGGAAGTGATTATGGTTGGGGATAACCTCATGACCGATATACTTGGCGCAAATCGAGCGGGAATCACAACCGTTTGGATCAACCGTCATAACAAAGAGCGAAATGAAATCATCCCTACGTATGAAATTAAGCATTTGGAGGAGCTTTTTCCTATCTTAGCGAAAATGTCGGGGGGATATTAAAGAAAAAAATGGCACAAGCAATTTTTCAAAACTGTTTTAACTTTTTTACATGTATCTTGAAAATGTCAGGGGGCAAAAGGTATATAAGGGTTTCTATTAGAAGTTCAATCATAGTCTTATCAATTTTATTTTTTGGATAAAAATAATGGGGCCATTTTTATTGGCCCCATTTCCTGTAATGTTTCATGTATTATTCCAACTTAAAAATAGCTTCCCCAATTCCCATTTCTGTTTTTAGCTTGATGATGACATCAGCTTTTTCATAGGCTTCATTAACATAAATGCCATTGCCTTTGGAAATAAAATCAACAAATTCTGCTTTGCCAATTCCTTTTGATGAATCGATTTTTACCCCTACATCTGCAGGAAGAATAATGGTTGATTTTCCAACTCCCATTTTCAACGAGGCGTTAAAGCTCTTTTTCCACTTTCCGCTGAGGTCAATCGTAATATCGCCAACACCAGCGCTAACATCAAGACCGCTAAGATTTATACCTTTTAAATCCAACTTGGTTTTTGAAGCCACTGAATTAATAGTTAGAAAAAAAGTATACTTTTGTCATTTCGAAATTGTCTAAATAATCCCCATAATAGGTTGAATTTCTTTCACAAGAATAGTATTATTAGTCACGGAAAAGTTCCATTAAGGATGGTACACTTTTACTATCAGATATTTTACATCAGAGTGGGGCAGCTTATATGCAAAATAAACTACCTTTTTCAAGGTATTTCATCATAGGAGTTATGTTATTTGCATTATTTTTTGGTGCAGGGAACTTAATTTTTCCGGCAGGACTTGGGCAAGTGGCAGGAACGAACATTTGGATGGCAATTGGAGGATTTTTAATAACTGGAATCGGTCTTCCATTCCTCGGGATTTTGGCAATGGGATTTTCCGGCAGTAAGAATTTACAAGAGCTTGCAGGCAGGATTCATCCTCTATATGGGGTAATCTTTACGTCACTACTTTATTTAACGATAGGACCATTTTTTGCAGCACCTAGAACTGGAGCTGTTGCGTATGATATCGGGATTGCACCGTTTGTTGGTGAAGGCTTTGGACAAGTTGGATTAATTCTTTTCACATGTGTTTTCTTTTTCGTCACGTTGTGGTTTTCTTTAAACCCAGTTAAGATTGTTGACAATGTAGGAAAAATACTATCTCCTGGAATTATCATTTTAATTCTTGTTTTATTAGTTATGGTAATTGTAAAACCAGTCGGTTCAATTGGTGCACCACAAGAGTCATATGCAAACGGGGCGTTCATGAAGGGCTTAATGGAAGGCTATAACACGATGGACGCACTTGCGTCACTTGTATTTGGGATTATTGTCATCAATGCTATACGTTCGATGGGTGTAACGTCTACTCGCGGAATTCTCTTGGCTTCGGCTAAATCCGGAATTGTTGCAATTGTTTTTCTAGGAATCATCTATGTTGGCATTGCCTATTTAGGGGCAACAAGCACAGAAGCGTTCGGTCTTTTTGATAATGGGGGACCAGTTCTCGAAAAGGCAGCATCTTATTATTTTGGATTGTTAGGAAAAGTGATGTTATCAATTATTATCATCCTTGCCTGTTTGACGACGAGCATCGGATTGATGACAGCTTGCGGAGAATACTTCCATACGTTGTTTTCTAAGATCAGTTACAAAATGTGGGTCGTCTTCTTTTCAGCGGTTTCTTTTGTTGTTGCGAACTTTGGATTATCGAACATCATTCATTTCTCGATCCCAGTGTTAATGTTGTTATATCCGTTGGCCGTCGCATTAATGCTGCTGACATTTTTGTCAAAGCTATTTAACCATTCGCGGTTCGTATACGCAGCGGCTATCACAGTTACATTTATGATCAGTTTGATCGATGGCTTAAAAACATTCTGCAAACTGCTAGAAATTGAATATTTTGGGTGGTTAAAATCGATTATTTCATTTTATGAAAAGACCTTGCCACTTTATCATGATGGCCTTGGATGGCTGCTTCCAGTATTCATTACCATTTTGATTATCGGAGTGATCGTTCGGGTGCAGAATTTCACTTCCCTTCGTCTTAAGAACAAAAAAGAAGGGACCCTTTAACATCTCCACAATGGTGGAGATGTTTTTTCTTCAATTAAACATAAAAATATTATGTAAACTAAAAATCGACTGATAGAGGTGTTTTCGATGGAATTAAGACAATTGCAATTTTTCATTGAGGTAGCCAAGCATAAAAGCATTACAAAGGCAGCCGAAAATATGCATATTTCACAGCCTGCTTTAAGCAAGTCAATCATTGCATTAGAAGAAGAACTTGGCATGACTTTGATCATTCGTACTAATAAGACGAGCGATTTGACAGATGCAGGGAAGGTGGTAATGGATTATGCCCAGAAGATGAATGTCCTGCTTGATGAAATGAAAACTTCATTAAATGATATGACAAACCTAGCAAGGGGACAAATCAATATTGGTCTTCCTCCTTTTATCGGAAGTTTATTTTTTCCAAAGGTCATGGCTAAGTTTCATCATGCCTATCCCAATATCGAACTGAATATTACCGAGTATGGCGGTGCAAGGGTCGTAAAGAGTGTTGAGGAAGGTGAATTTGAGCTTGGTGTAGCGGTACTGCCGCTTGATGAACAGCAATTTAATGTATATCCCATTGTAGAAGAGGAAATGAAGCTGTTGGTCTATAAGGATCATCACTTAGCTAGAAGGAAAGTAGTTGATATAAAGGAATTATTGAATGAGGAGTTTATTTTTTATCATGAGGAATTCGCCCTGAATCAAATAATGAGAAACCATTTCATATCCGCTGGTTTTGTGCCCAAAATCTTGTTTAAAAGCTCTCAGTGGGATTTGATGACCGAAATGGTGGCTGCAAACCTTGGCATCACGATTCTTCCTCAATCTATCTGTAACCGTGTGGTAAACTCGGATATTAAGGTTATCGATCTCAAGCAAGAGATCCTTTGGAGGCTGGCAGTCCTTACAAAGAAAGACCGTTATATTTCTAATGCCGGAAGGACCTTTATAGATTTTATCTTAAAAGACCCATTATAACTTTTAGTTATGAAAATCATTCTGAATATGTATTTTACGAATGACGAAAATCAGGGTAACATTACTCTATAGTTAATTTCGTGAGGCAAAAGAGAGGACATTTACCCTTTTTTTGCGTAAAGGAAGGATTTTTTACGATGAAACTTGGAGTAATTATTATACAAGTATTATTTTTACATGCGTTTTTATTTTTGGGAGCGGCGTTGAAAGAAGTGATACCTCTCCCAATTCCTGCTTCGATGTTCGGATTATTTCTCCTTTTTTTGGCACTTTTCCTCAAGATCATTAAGCTTGAGTGGGTGGAAAAGGGTGCCAATTGGCTATTGGCCGAGCTGCTGCTTTTCTTTATCCCTTCAGCCGTTGGGATTGTGAATTATGATGAAATTCTCAGTATCCAGGGAGCCGAGATTGTAGTGTTAATTGGGATAAGCACTGTCATTGTTATGGGGATGACGGCGTTAATTGCGGAAAAAATAATCGGAAAGAAAAGGAGTGAACTGCATTGATGATGATAGTATTTTGCATCGTAACGTATCTCATTTACCGTTTTTCAAAAATGGCTTATGGAAAATGGAGCATTTCACTTTTTCATCCATTATTGGTTTCACCAATTCTTTTAATTGTCTTGATTTCAGTTACGAATGTCTCAGCTAATCAATACCTGAACGATACCAAATGGCTGACCAATTTGCTGGGACCGGCTACGGTTGCTTTTGCAGTACCGATCTATAAGAATTTGAGGATTATTAAAAAATATATAGGTACCATAATTATCAGTATCACATTTGGAACGTTGGTAGCGATTTTTTCATCTTATGGTTTGTCAAAATTGCTTCACTTGAAATATGACTTTATTATTTCTATCCTTCCAAGATCCATTACAACTCCGATTGCAATTGAGGTATCGAAAGAAATCGGCGGTCTGCCTACATTGACGACTGTTTTCGTGATTATCACTGGTGTGGTTGGCGGTGTTGTTGGACCTGCAGTGATTAAATGGCTTTCGATTAAAACACCAATTGCTAAAGGTCTTGCCTTAGGCATGGGCGCCCATGGAGTTGGGACTAATAAAGCAATGGAATATGGAAAAACAGAAGCTACCTTTTCATCCCTAGCGATGATTTTTGCAGCATTGATTACCTTAATCTGGGGTGCACTGCTGATTCCTTCTTTAATGAATTTGAATATTCATCATCTATTTTAGAAAAGGTCTTTTTTATGTTATTGGATACCGTTTCTATAAAAAAAAGAGAGAGTAAGGGTTCCTATAGAGGTTTTAGGAGCCCGTTTCTGTGAAAAAAAGGAGAGAAAGGGTTCCAATAGAGATTATTGGAGCCTTTTCTATAAAAATACGAGAGAAAAGTATTCAATGTAGAAGCTCGTGAATAGGACATTTGTAGGAAACAATAGCCAGATGACGGGGAAATAGGTATAATAAATTTACTGATTATTTATTGTTTAAAAAAAACACTTATTATTATGAAGAGGATATCCCTATGAACGTGGTAAAAAAAATTGGATCCCTATTTCTGCAATGTATCATCGGTGTAGAAGTGCTAATCCTGATCGCTGCCTTTCCTGTTTTGTTTGCAAATTTAACCATTCATATAACAGAATATTTTCATACCATCTACGAGTTAAATATAAGAGTCTTTACTTTAGGAACCTTTTTAACAGTAGACGGCAAAAGTTCTTTATTTCCGTTTATTTTCGATAGATACTTCGAGTCTATGAAAATACTAGGTTTGGGCATTGTTCTAGCATGCTTAATTGCTTTTCTCCTTACATATCTAGCACTGATCTTGTTCCGAAAAAGAATGAAAGCTATTAAATATGTACTTGAGGTAGCAGAATCAATCCCTGATTTAATGTTAATTTTATTATTACAAATGGCAGTCATTCTGATTTATCAAAAAACTGGAATCAAACTGGCTCAAGTTGTATCCGTTAGGGAAAAAGCTGCCTTGCTACCTGTGATTAGCGTAGGTTTACCGATTAGCTTTTACATAACAAAAGTCCTCATCCATCACATTGAGGAAGAATTGGAGAAACAATATATTACCTTAGCTAAAGCAAAGGGATTATCTTTCCCATATATATTAAATCTCCATGTCCTCAGAAATATTGCTGATGGGATCTTTGGAAATTCAAAAACTATTTTCTGGTCGATGCTGTCAACCCTTGTGGTGGTGGATTACTTATTTAATATGAATGGTTTGCTCCGCGTGATGTTAACCGGAACTGATCCCTTTATTATCGGCTGTATTCTAATCTTTGTTCCATTTTTTATTCTCTACCGAATATATGAATGGATTAGCTTCGATAACAGAAAGGATATTGGGTAGATGGCTATTTTTTTACTTAAGAGAAAAAGATTTGTTGTTAGTGTACTATTTCTGGTCACTCTTTTTACCTGGAGTATCTTAAATAACGGGGAAATCCAACAGGTAAGGTTTAATACGGATAAAAGTGGAAATCTCCTGGATGCACCTCCATACCCGCCATTTTCGGTATTTCTACTTGGGTCTGATAGATTAGGATATGATCTCGGGCAGATGATGATAGTAGGGGCGAAATACACCATTGGTATTACCCTCCTAGTGGCCATTCTAAGGATGTTTTTATCGATTATTTTGAGCGCCTTTATCTATTCATTAAAACCAAAAATATACTCGGTTTTAAAAAGCATTTTTGAACCCTTTTCAGTCGTTCCGCAAACCATTATTGCGTATTTTATCCTCGTTAGTGTGTTATGGATGCCGATCGATGGGTTTCCAAATCCTTTTTGGCAGCGGGCATTATTTGAAACGATCATTTTAGTGATCATTGCCATCCCGAACCTCACGATTCAGCTTTCGGGTGAAATGAGACAAGTAGAAAAAGAACCATTTATTGAAGCGGCAAAAATACTTGGGGCAAGTCAGACAAGCATCTTTTTCAAACATATTATTCCACATGTATATGAAAAGTGGATTTTGCTCTTTGGACAACAATTTATTCAAGCCCTTCAGCTTTTGGCTCATCTTGGTTTTATGAAGCTTTTTTTTGGAGGTTCATTCATTGCCTATGGCGATAGTAACGACCCGCCACGTTCGATATCATATGAATGGTCCGGAGTCATAGGAGACAGCATTAGCTATCTATTTTCAAACCAATGGATAATTTTGGTTCCTATTATCTTTTTTGTGTTAACAGCCATTAGTGTGGCGCTCATCAATGATTCAGTGAAAGCATTTTTTCAACATAAGGAAGTAAATCAAGCTAAAAGGTGAAAGAGAAAACTATGATTCTAATAGAATGGGGAGCTAACTCAATGTTTACATCTTAACCAATCCAATTAGGGGAGGAGAAATGATGCTGCGGAGGGTAATTGCCGTTACGGACGATGAGAATAGTGTAAAAAACGCGATAAGAGAGGTATTAAGATCAAAACATAAGGGCTATGAAGTTGCCCTTGATTTAACGAGAATCAAAGATAAAGATCGAAAAAAAGAAATCATGAAACTGTTAACAAAGTATTAACAGAGTAACACCAATAAAGAACGAGCCTCACCAATTGGGGGCTCGTTTTTATGTGGTAATGGACTTAATCATTATCGACAAATTCATATTCAGATGGTTTCATCTTTTGATGAATGGGCAATTGTTAAATTGACCGCACATTTACTTCATTGTTTAATAATGGTAATAATTGACGAACAGCATAGGCAAAACCGTCTTCATCATTGGTCTTCGTGATAATATCTGCTTTTTGCTGAACATGGAGAGGAGCATTTTCCATCGCAACAGATGTAGTCGCAACTTCAAATTGTGCGAGATCGTTTCCGCCGTCGCCAAAAGCAATAATTTCATCAAAGGTTAGATTCATCATGTCCTGATACCGTAATAAAGCCTTCCCCTTATGGGCTTCCCATGATGTTATTTCCACATTATTAGGGAAGGACGAAGCCATCGATATCGGAAAATTACCGGATAATGCGGCTTTCACTTCTGCAATTTTTTCTTGCTGGTCTTGATGGGCTAAAGCAATTAGTTTATAGATTTTTAGATTGTCTTTTTGAAGAATTTCATCATAATTGAATTCTTGAAATAGTGTGTCTAGTTCTTGTCTTGTTTTCCCATGTAATGGCGGCAAGGTGGAAGGAAAGCCGCCATGATTTGTGTAAACAAGAATTCCAACCCCCATCTTCTTTAAAATTGAGAATATTTCTTTATAAGTTGCAACAGATAGAGTCGCTTCAAACAGCAGCTCTCTCGTTTTAGAGTATAAAACAGAACCATTGATACAAAAAATAGGGACCTCCATGTTTTGAATCGCTTTTAACTTAATCACATCTGCTAAAGCCCGACCAGTGTTCAAAATAAGGCAATGACCTTGTTCCTGAAGTTCGTTTAAAGCTTTGACATTCTCTTCCGAAATTTCATGCTCAGAGTTTAATAACGTACCGTCTAAATCTATTGATAAACATTTCATGGTTTGTCATAATTCCTTTCCATTCAATCTTATAGACTACTATATCAGATTTATATAGGTTGGGGGGCTGGTAATATTCTGATGAACAGGCTAGGATTCCATTTTTAACTTAACGTAAAAGGCAAGCCCGTATTTACAGGCTTGCCTTTATCTATATGATCTATGAAAAACGCAGCAGTTATCCGCGTCTTCCGCCTCGGCCGCCCCGTTTTGATTCCGTGTTGCGTTTGAGGCTAGATAAACTCTCTTCACTTGACTTCAAAAACTTAGCCATTTTATCTTCAAAACTTTCCTTCGGTTTGAAATTACCTTTTGAACGAAAGTCTTTAGAACGGCTATCGGCCCTCCCCTGACGTGGCGGGCGTTGTGAATAAGAAGAGGCTTGACCCTCAGGTCTTTCTATTGCTTTTTTGATGGATAAGGCAGTTTTTCCGTCCTTCTCACTAATTACTTTTACTTCGACTACGTCGCCTATTTTGAGATGATCATTTACATCTTTTACATAGCTGTCCGCTACCTCACTAATATGCACGAGGCCTGTTGAGCCACCCGGTAATTCTACGAATGCTCCAAAATTAGTGATACCTGTTACTTTACCTTGTACTTTACTGCCAACTTCGACTGACATTGAAATATAGTTCCCCCTCAATAATGTTAAAGACACTTTATTATAACAAATATTTATGAAAAAGAATATCACCATTATTTTTAAGAGTGGCACCTATCAGTCGTGGTTAATAATTGCGCTCAATAACAAAATGAGTTAAATCACCGCGGTAGATGGTTCTTGAATATTCTATAATAGAACCGTCACTTAGATAAGCTAAGGTTTCAAGGAGAAAACATGGTTCGCCTCTATTGATTTTCAGCTTTTCGGCTGACTCCTCATCCGCGATAAATAATTCAAGATTTTCGATGGTCTTGCTTATTTTTAAATCGAATTGGCTCGCTAATTGATTGTATAATGATTTTTCACAGCCTTTTCTTTTTATTGCAGGTGTTTTATACCATGGTAAATATGCCGTCTCATATTGGATGGGTTCATCATTAACATAGCGAATCCTTTCTAATTGATTAACAGGGTCGCCTTCTTTTAGCTTTAATTGCTCACTAAGAAACTCGTCTGCCGGCAGAACGTCAAGATTTATTACTTTAATAAGCGTTTTTTTTCCTTGCATCGTGATTTGTTTGGAAAAGTGGTCAACCGTAGTGGTTAAGGTTTGTCTTACCTTGTTTCCAGATACAAACGTTCCGCTTCCCCTTTTTCGAAAAACAATACCATCAATCGTTAATTGCTGCAAAGCTGTTCTTACTGTTGTCCGGCTTACGCCAAACTTTTCACAAAACTCGGCTTCAGTCGGCAATTGAGAATTCGGTTTATATTCTCCATTATTAATTAATTGAATGATTGCGTCCTTTACTTGAAGATGGAGGGCGCTTCCGTCTTTTATATCTTCCATCATCTTTTATTCCTCCCTTAATATATAGATAGTCACAAATTAGAAATGTCATGTCTAAAAAATACTTTTTGTAAAATTGTTATCACAAATTTTTAAAAGGTATGATAATTTTTCAGAATGGTTAATACAATGATAATGCTCAAACAAACTTTTGACATAGCTTATTGTACATTAAGGGGAGGGAGAAAGACGGGACTCAAAGGTTTCATTCAGAATTATTTTGTATTGTTCCTGTTTAAAAGGCCATTATTTTATGTTTTTGTAAACGCTCTCATTAAATAAAGGGGGTCATTATGAACATCTTATTATGCTGCTCTGCTGGTATGTCTACAAGTCTGTTAGTTTCTAAGATGGAGGCAAGTGCGAAATCCCAAGGTATTAATTGCAAAATATGGGCTGTGGGATCCACTGAAGTAAATGACAAAATCGATGAGGCTGATGTATTGCTTCTCGGCCCACAGGTTCGTTACCTTCTTACCCAGTTAAAAAAAACAGGTGAACAGAAAGGGATTCCTGTTGCGGCGATTGACCCCAGGCATTATGGTCTTTGCAATGGGGCTGAAGTGTTAAAGCAAGCCATTAACCTACTAAATGGGGAGTGAGAATACGATGAGCTTCGTTGACAAATATATCATGCCTTTTGCTAATAAACTCGGAAACAACAGACATCTACTAGCAATTCGGGACGCGTTGGTTGGAATGATTTCGATCACGATGATTGGTTCTTTATCCGTCTTATTAACAAACCTTGGTCAAGTACCAGGAATAGGAAAACATTATCAAAATTTAATGATTTCCCTCTTCGGAGAGAGGTGGAACACCCTTGGTTCAGATATTTAGTGGGGGACCCTTGCCTTTATGACCATTTTCGCTGTCTTTGGAATTGCCCATAAATTGGCGAAGTCCTATGGGGATGATGGTTTCGAAGCCATGCTAGTAGCGGCTGCATCCTTTTTTGTCTTGATTCCTCAAGTCGCTAATGTATCGATTACACCTGAGGGAGGAGAAGCGGTTACCGGCGGCGTGTGGGGGGTAATCAGCTGGAATTACTTTAATGCCACCGCCCTTTTTACCGGTATTATTGTAGCGATTGTCGCAACGGAAATATTTGTTCGATTGGCAAAAGTGAAGTACTTAGTGATTAAACTACCGGAAGGCGTTCCGCCTGCAGTCTCCCGATCTTTCGCTAAGCTTGTTCCGGGAATGACGACCATTTTTGTGATAGGGTTGTTTGGCTTGCTTTTACGTAAATTTATCAGTGACGGGACGTACCTGAACGACTGGATCAATAAGGTGCTGGTTACACCGCTTACTGGTGCAGTTGATACGATGCCATTTGCTATTCTCGTGGTTCTCCTTGTGCATGGATTTTGGATTCTTGGTCTCCACGGCCCGAATATCCTTGGAGGCATAACCACACCGTTAATGACAAAGCTTGGGCAAGAAAATGTAAATATGTATGCTCAAGGTGTGAAAGATTTAAATGAATATAATATTCTTGCAGGATCCTTCTTGGATGCTTTTGTCTACCTTGGCGGTTCCGGAGCAACGTTAGGCTTGCTTATTGCGATGCTAATTGCAGGAAGAAAACGAAATAAGCAAATCATTGCCTTAGGGACTCCACCTGGAATTTTCCAAATCAACGAACCAGTATTATTTGGCCTGCCGATTGTGTTAAATCCGATATGGTTTATTCCGTTTATCCTTGGCCCAATTATAATGACGGTAGTCGCCTATTTATCTATTAGTTTAGGTTTGGTTCATCCGATAGTAGCTGATATTCCTTGGGTAACCCCTGCCATTGTGGGTGGCCTGTTGGCAACTGGAGGTCACTTATCCGGCGCTGTGTTAGCAGCAGTTAATTTATTGATTTCTGTGTTGATCTATCTGCCGTTTGTTATTGCTGTTGGGAGAATTGAAGCAAGAAAAGTGAAAGAATAAACGTCTACCGAAACGATTGTGGACTAAATTCCTCTAAAAAATTCAGTGTGGCCCCTTAGTAAGTACGTTAATTTTTATTCAGGGCCTTTTTTAAATCATGTCGTTTACATATTTTTTAATTGTCACTACACGAGGAGTGAGAGAATGAAAAAGGGATTAAAAAGTAGTAACAATTGGCGGTGGCTCCAGCTATACACCTGAACTCATTGAAGGTTTCATAAACTATCATAACGAGCTCCCTGTCCAAGAACTATGGCTGGTAGATATTGAAGAAGGGAAGGAAAAACTTGAAATTGTCGGGAATTTGGCAAAAAGAATGGTGCAAAAGGCTGGGGTTCCGATTCAAATTCATTTGACTTTGAATCGGAAAGAAGCATTAAAGTCTGCTGATTTTGTAACTACACAAATTCGGGTTGGGCAGCTGGCAGCACGCGAACTGGATGAACGAATACCGTTAAAGCATGGAGTTCTTGGTCAGGAGACGAACGGACCCGGCGGCTTATTTAAAGCACTTAGGACGATTCCCGTCGTCCTCGAGATTTGCCGTGAAATGGAGGAGTTTTGTCCGGATGCCTGGCTGATTAATTTTACAAATCCTGCCGGCATGGTGACAGAGGCGGTACTTCGCCATAGCAATATTCATAAAGTTGTCGGGCTTTGCAATGTGCCAATTGGTATGGAAATGGGAGTTGCCAAGCTATTAGATGTGAACCATGATCTTGTGAGAATTGATTTTGCCGGCTTGAACCATATGGTGTACGGATTAGATGTCTTTGTGGATGGCGTTTCCGTAAAGGATCGAGTGATTGACTTAATTACGGATCCTGAAAAAAGCATTACGATGCAAAATATTCATGCTATGGGCTGGGAACCGGAATTCCTAAAGGCGTTGAATGTTCTTCCCTGTCCTTATCATAATTACTATTATAAATCAGGAGAAATGCTGGAGAAGGAAATAAAAAATTTTAAAGGTGGCGGGACACGTGCAGAGGTAGTCAGGAAACTGGAAGAGGAATTGTTTAAATTATATAAAGATCCTAATCTTTCAATAAAACCGCCACAGTTAGAGCAACGCGGTGGTGCCTATTATAGCGAGGCAGCAGTAAGGCTAATTCACTCTATTTATACTGAAAGAAGGGATATCCAGGCAGTTAATACGATGAACAAAGGGGCCATCGGCGGTATTCCCTATGAATCGGCCGTTGAGATCAGCTGTATGATCACGAAGGATGGACCGAAACCTCTGGCAATGGGTCAGCTGCCAAACGCTGTAAATGGGTTGATCCAACAAATTAAATCATTTGAACGGGCGGCGATTGATGCTGCTATTAGCGGTGATTATGGCAAAGCTCTATTGGCAATGACGATCAATCCGCTTGTGCCAAGCGACCGTGTTGCGAAGATTATATTAAATGAAATGCTTGAAGCACACAAAAAGTATTTGCCGCAGTTTTTTAGCTAGTTTGGGAGGAGAGAGGGCATGGAAAACTTGGAACAGATCATTTTTCAAATTATTCTCCATGGCGGCAACGGACGAAGTGCCGCCATGGAAGCCATTCAAGCTGCAAAGCATGGCAGCTTTACAGAAGCAAAAGAAAAACTGCAGGAAGCGGCTGCTGCTTTGAATGAAGCCCATCATGTGCAAACCTCACTCATTCAAGGTGAAATCAGAGGTGACAAAATGGAGATTTCGCTGTTAATGGTTCATGCTCAAGACCATTTAATGAATGCGATGATAGTTAAGGAAATGGCTTCAGAAATAGTTGAATTATACGAGAAACTCCTATGATCTTTACACGGATTCCAAAATACTAAACAGGTGATGACAACATGATTAAATTGATCGTAAACGCAGATGACTTTGGTTTAAGCCCTGGTGTAAACCATGGAATTATGGACGGATATAAATATGGAATTGTTAATTCAACCTCGATGATGATGAACATGGATTGGATAGAACATGCGATTCATTTAGCAAAAAATCATCCTGACCTAAGGATAGGAATTCACCTTGTCCTTACCTGTGGACGGCCAGTAACCAAGAGTGCCTCATCATTAGTGAATGAACATGGCGCTTTCTTATCCATATCTGAGTTAGGAAGGAAGGCAAAGGTTTCATTAACTGAAATCGAAAACGAATGGACAGCACAAATCGAGCAATTTTTAGAAACTGGTTTGAAGCCTTCGCATCTTGATAGCCATCACCACATCCACACTTTAAAAGAACTGCAGCCAGTGATCAGGAATATATCTAAAAAATACAGGCTTCCGGTAAGACGAAATGGCAAAATCCCTATTGAAGGCGTAGAATCTAGAGCAGATATTTCGCTGTTTGATTTTTACAATGAGGGGGTTAGGGAGGATTTTTTCAACAACCTTTCAACACATCTTGAGGATGGAACGACTGCTGAAATCATGTGCCACCCTGGCTACTTGGATAATACACTTTTAAACTTGTCTTCATATACGTTTATAAGATTGACAGAGTTAGAGATTCTGACCTCAACCATTTTACCTCAACACTTTGTCTTATAATTAAAATAATCTCAAAAAGGTACCTTCGTAAGATAGGTACCTTTTATTATGCCTATATAATATTAATATACCTATTTTTGTATTTTTTTACCAAAAATAACCTCAAACCCCTTGACCCCATCAGCAACAAAAAATGATGCTTTTAAATTCCATTACAATACAGCCAAATTTAACCAAACTCGTGGTGATTCTGCACACTAAACTTACCTATGATAGTAAATCTTCAACCAAAAAGCTAATGATATGCATCGGAATTTTTTTGTGAAAAGGGGATTATGAACATTCAGTGACACATTCACTCAATTTGTGTCTTTTCCATGGATTTGATATTAAGATATATCCAAGGATGTGATTTTTATCACATACAAAAAATGAAAATTCATACCATTGGTTTTCTAGAATAATGGAAAGGGGACAATCAACAAAATGAAATGGGCTTTATTGACTCTTCTTTTTACAATAGCCGCAGTGCTAACAGGTTGTGAACCATTAATGGTCTTGGATCCTAAAGGACCGCAAGCTGCAACACAAGCCAAGGACATTATGCTGTCAATCGGAATTATGTCGGTTATTGTTCTGGCCGTTTTTGGTATCCTGATATTTATGCTGACAAAATATCGTGCATCGAAACAAAGTAAAAATTATGAACCTCCCCACATTGAAGGGAGTGTTCTTGTTGAAACAATTTGTGTTGGAATTCCAGTACTAATTGTCATTTTCCTCTCAATTGTGTCTGTTCAAAGTAACTATAAAGTTGAGGCTAAACCGACGGGGTATGGTGATAAAGAACCATTAATTATTTATGCTTCCTCCTCAAATTGGAAATGGCATTTTAGTTATCCGGAAGAAAACATTGAAACAGTCAATTATCTATACATTCCAACAGACCGGCCAATTGAATTTAAGCTTTATTCATATGGACCCATCACTAGTTTCTGGATACCACAACTCGGAGGACAAAAATACGCGATGTCTGACATGGTCAACACGCTTCACTTAGCAGCAGATGTTCCAGGTGAATACATGGGTCGAAATGCAAACTTTAGCGGAAAGGGTTTCGCTGAAAATACGTTTAATGTTAAAGCCATGTCTGAGGATGAATTTTCTAAATGGGTTAAGGAAGTTAAAAAAACCGCTAAACCACTGACAGAAGACAAATTTGCTGAATTACTGGAACCAGGGCACTTGGGGCAGTCCACATATACTGGCACGCATTTAGGATTTTTGCCGCCTCCTGAAGGGGAAAATGGCGGACACAACCATGGGTCAAGCCATTCAATGAAAGCGGAAAAAAATGATCCATCAAATGAAAGCAGTTCAGAATCTGAACATCATCACCATTAATATTTTTTAAGATTGATAACTTTGAAAAAAATACTCTTGAAAGGAGTCATATTAGTATGGATTTCTTTGATCGTTTTGCCATACCACATCCAAGTCCAGTGATTTATGCCTCAATGGTTGCCATCGGTTTAACAGTAATCGTGATCATAGCCGGTTTAACCTATTTTAAAAAATGGGGTTATCTATGGAGTGAATGGTTAACGACTGTTGACCATAAACGGATTGGGATTATGTATTTAATATCTGCTCTTTTAATGTTATTTCGCGGCGGGGTGGACGCGATAATGATGCGGGCACAGCTTGCTGTTCCTGAAAATAAGCTGCTCGATGCCCAGCATTATAATGAAATTTTCACCACTCACGGAGTCGTAATGATTATCTTTATGGCAATGCCATTCATTATGGCATTAATGAACTTTGTAGTGCCGTTACAGATTGGGGCGCGCGATGTAGCGTTCCCGCGCTTAAATGCCTTAAGTTTCTGGCTATTCTTCATGGGCGCAATGCTATTTAATATTTCTTTCGTTATTGGTGGTTCTCCTGATGCAGGATGGACATCGTATTTCCCTCTGGCAGGAACAGAATTTAGCGAATCAGTTGGATCGAATTATTATATGATAGCGATTCAAATTGCCGGTATTGGGACGTTAATGACGGGGATCAATTTTATCACGACCATTCTTAAAATGAGAGCACCAGGGATGACATTGATGAAAATGCCAATGTTCACATGGTCTGCCTTAGTTACGAACGCGATCATCGTTTTTGCGTTTCCGGTATTAACCGTATTACTGGCAATGGGAACCATGGATCGTTTATTTGGAACGCATTTCTTTACCACGACGAATGGCGGTATGGATATGCTTTGGGCGAACTTCTTCTGGGTTTGGGGTCATCCAGAGGTGTATATCTTAATTTTACCGGCATTTGGGATTTATAGTGAGGTAATCTCAACCTTTGCTCGAAGAAACCTTTATGGGTATAAATCAATGGTCGGCTCAATGGTGATCATCTCACTATTATCATTCTTAGTCTGGACGCACCATTTCTTTACCATGGGTCAAGGGGCACTTACAAATAGTATCTTCTCGATTACCACCATGGCGATTGCTGTGCCGACAGGGGTTAAGCTGTTTAACTGGTTGTTCACACTTTGGAAAGGAAAAATAGAGGTTACGACGCCAATGCTGTATGCATTATTGTTTATTCCGACTTTCACGATTGGCGGGGTAACAGGGGTTATGCTGGGTATGTCTGCTGCCGACTATCAATACCATAACACAATGTTCTTAGTCGCTCACTTCCATATGGTGATTATACCTGGTGTCGTCTTCGCCATGTTGGCTGGTCTTACGTACTATTGGCCAAAAATGTTTGGGTTCATGCTAAATGAAAAAATTGGTAAGTTTTCTGCATGGATTATTTCCATGAGTACACTGTTGGCATTTATCCCAATGTTTTTCTCTGGCTTGGATGGGCAGGCACGTCGGATGTACACATATTCCGAATCAACTGGATTTGGACCGTGGAATATGGTTTCGTTTATTGGCGCAGCTGGACTTGCAGTAGGGTTTGCTTTAATCGTATACAACATTTACTACAGCACTCGCTACGCTTCAAGGGATATTGCAGCAGATCCATGGGATGCACGTTCATTAGAATGGGCAACACATACGCCAGTCCCAGCATATAATTTTGCAATTTTGCCGCATGTGAATTCATCTGAAGCGTTATGGGATGCAAAGAAACATGGCCATGAATTGTTTCCAGGTGAATATGAAAAAATTCATATGCCAAATAATAGCGGTGTACCGTTTATCATGAGCAGTATTTTCTTTGTTTGGGGATTTTCCTTTGTATTCAGCTTATGGATACCACTTATTTTGACAACTATCGGAATATTCGTATGTATGGGACTTCGTTCTTTTGAAAAAGATCATGGTCATTACATTTCCGTTGATGAAATCGAAGAGACAGAAAATAATTTGCGAGGTGCTTAACAAATGAAAATAGATAACTCGCTGCCACTAGAATATAGTACGGAAGAAAATAGTAATAAAATCTTGGGTTTTTGGATTTTCCTTGGAGCAGAAATTATGCTCTTTGCAACGCTTTTCTCAGCCTATTTCACATTAGTGGACCGTACGGGAACCGGCCCAACAGGGGCAGAGATTTTCGAAATCACTCCCGTCCTAATTGAAACTATTTTGCTGTTAACGAGTAGTTTTACCATAGGTCTTGGCATCCATGCAATGCGGATCGGCAATAAGAAAGCAATGCTTACATTCTTTACCATTACACTGTTACTTGGTCTTGGGTTTTTAAGCTTTGAAATCTTTGAGTTTGTTCATTATGTACACATTGGTGCAGGGCTGCAAACAAGTGCCTTCACTGCTATTCTTTTAACAACATTAGGAACACATGGTGCTCACGTAACATTTGGTTTATTCTGGGGATTATTTATCATTTTGCAGGTGAAAAAGCGCGGGTTTACCCCTGAAACAGCGAATAAATCATTTATCTTTTCTCTTTACTGGCATTTCTTAGATGTCGTTTGGATCTTCATTTTCAGCTTCGTCTATCTGAAAGGAATGATGTAAACATGAAAGAATTATTCCCGATGAAGCAGGTGATGGGGTTTGTCTTTTCAATACTCCTTACTACTATTGCGCTGGCTGTTTATTTTTTAGACATGTCCATTACAACTGGCATGACCATTCTCCTTGTTACTGCCTTCATTCAAGCAGCCGTACAGCTGGTTGTATTCATGCATGCTGGTGAAACGAAGGATAAGGGAGCTATATACACGAACGTCTATTACGGACTCATTATTGCTTTGATCACCGTTTTCGGTACATTATTGTGCATGATTTGGGGTTATATTTAATAGGTCAACGAAAAAGGAGCGTCAATTGTCATGACGCTCCTAATTTTTTTTAGTTGGTTCTAAATGAATTCCTTTATCTGATGTTTTCAGCATTTCCTCTGTTGCGACGAAAAACACACCCATTAGAAAGATGAAAACGGCGCCCATGATGATCCCGATGGAAATGCCAGTTAAATTACCGTAACCGTTTACAAAGGAACTATAGAAAAAAGTTAAAATTCCAATTGTTAGTAAAATACCCCCGGATACCTTTACAGTATTCAAGATTTTTGCATTTGATTCCACATTTCTCATCCCCCTTTTTATATATTATTCCTCTTGTTCACAAAATTGTCAAAATTAATTTTTAAAAATGGTTGAAAAAGTAGCGGAGGGTGGTTTTTATAAAAATAAGATTATTTTATCAAATATTGGTTTAAATTCTTGCTTTCTATATAAAATGATTTTAATCTAAGACAGAGCATAATAATAAACATGGAATTAGGAGAGAAAGAACATGAAAGAAGTAAAAACAGAGCAAGAATACCGTGAGCAAATCGCAAAAGATGAACTAACTGTCGGCATTTTTACCACTACATGGTGCCCAGATTGCAAACGATTAGCATTGTTCATTGATGAAATTATCGAAGAGAACCAAGATAAACAATGGATGAAAATTGACCGTGATGAATTTCAAGAAATTTCTGAGGAACAAAATGTTATGGGAATTCCTTCATTATTGGTATTTAAAAATGGTGAAAAATTGGCTCATTTACATAGTGCCAATGCAAAAACACAAGACCAAGTTAGAGAATTCTTAAACAATCTATAAAACTAACCTTTTGGAATGGCTAGATCATTAAGTTGCGATAAAAAAAATAACAAAGCTCCTCAGGCTGAAAAAACCACGAAGAATGAATATTCTCAGTGGTTTTCTTTATCTTTAAGGATTATCGTAAAATATTTTAAGAAATGGGTTTTGCTTGATCTTCAGGAAGTGTTATCGTATTTAATTTGTTATTAGTTAGAAAAATAACAAATGCCGCAATCGCACCCGGTATGGCAAATGCAATAAAATTAAATTGGACTGATGTATTTGAAGAGAGCAAAATTCCACCAAAAGTTGGCCCTACAATTGCACCGATACGTCCTATACCTAAAGCCCAGCCTAAACCAGTAGAGCGCATTGAAATAGGATAGTATTGAGATACATAGGCATTCGCAATATTTTGAGTGCCAATGGTTGCTGCTCCTGCAACTGCTACTAATAAATATAAAAGAAACATTTGATGGGCAATTCCCAAACACATAATCGTTATAGCTGCTAAAGTATAGAACAATATTAGAACTCTTTTTGCGCCCCAAATATCTGCTAACCATCCCATAATGACTGCACCCATTGTTGCTCCAATATTTAACATTAGAAGGAACCTTAAGCTTGATCCAAGTGGAAATCCTGCTTCCGTCATTAGTTTTGGCAGCCATGTGTTTAATCCGTAAATCATAAGAAGTGACATGAAAAATGCTGCCCAAAACATGATTGTGGAAAAACCCCTTCGTTCTGAAAATAAGGTAATGAACGGAAAGGAGGAATTTTTAGAATTACCTATGACTAGCCGTTCGCCTTCAACAGGGGTATATAGCGGATTAACTTTAACTAGTATTTGCTTAGTTTCTTCAAATTGTTTTCTAGCAATAAGGGACCCAGCAGTATCAGGTAAATAACGATACATTAATGGGAGAAATAGTAAAGGCAAACCGGCAAAGAAAAAAACAGATTGCCAGCCAAAATTCGGTACCAAAACCATACTAAGTGTAGCAGCAATAATTCCTCCGATTGAATATCCCGCCATCATAATGGATATCATCCTACTTCGGATAGCTTTGGGAGAATACTCACTCATAAGGGCGATGACGTTCGGCATAACGCCGCCTAAGCCCAATCCTGTAATAAATCGGCATAGTCCAAATAAACCAGGACTTGTAGTTAAACCAGTGAGGATCATGAATAGACTAAAAATGAAAACACAAATCAGAATTACTTTTTTTCTTCCTAATTTATCGGCAAGTGTTCCAAAGATCATTGCGCCGAACATCATGCCAAATAGGGCATAACTTCCAAGAACCCCCGCCTCAATAGGCGATATATTCCAATTCTTCATAAGGACAGGTACTACAGTACCATATACGGTTAAATCAAAGCCGTCAAATACCATTAAAAATGAACACCATAGAAGAATCATCAGATGAAACTTATTAAACTTTGCATGATCGATTATGTGTTCGGTATTGGTAACGCCCATAATCTCAGCCCCTTAATATATTTCTAGTATCTTACTTTGCGATCAATCTACTTATTTAAAAAATGAAGTGCGTTACAACCGAACAGGGCATCTCTATGTTCTGAACACACACTCTCGGTTTCCCATATAGCCTTACCTGGAGGAGTTTCTCTAATAATAAATGGGTAGTCTGATCCCATAAGAATACGTTCATATCCAACCAAGTCAATGAGATATTTAGTATTTACAGAATCATAAACTAATGCATCATAATAAAATTTATTTGCATAATAACTTGGTGGAAATTCAGTTTTTCTTAGACCTGGCCATGATTTCCAACCTTGATCAATTCGTGGGAGAATATAGGGAAATGCTCCACCTCCATGTGCCAAACAAATTTTAATAGTTGGAAATTTTTCGAAGATCCCAGCCCATACTAACCTTGAAGCCGTTAAGGATAATTCCATGGGCATTCCTACTGTAATCGCTAAGTTATCATTAGCCGTTCGTTCATTTCCTATCATTTCATACGGGTGAATAAAGAGAGGAACATTCCATTGTTCAACCTTTTCTAAAAAAGGTAAAAAACTGGGATCATCTAAACTAATTCCATTTATATTCGTACCAATCTCCAGTCCACTTAATTTTAGCTGATGGATACAGCGATCCATTTCTATAATCGAAGCTTCCACATTCTGAAGGGGTACAGTCCCTAATCCTAAAAAGTGTTTAGGATGTTGATTGATAACATCCGCGATATATTCATTTTGCATTTTTGCAAATTCAATGGATCCCTTAATAGGTGCCCAGTAGCAAAGAGTAATAGGGATGGGTGATAATACCTGCATGTCTATTCCCTCAAGCTCCATTATTTCTAACCGTTTGGCAGGGTCCCATGTTTCTCTAGTTATTTTTCTGAAAACCTTTCCCTGAACCATGATATTTGCAGTATTTTCATCCACTTTCACTATTCTTGGCCATCGTTCTCCGCCAAATGATTTCTCGAAATCTGGGAAGTTGCTAGGGATAATATGTGTATGAAAGTCTATCCGTTTGATTGCCATTTTTACACCCCAATTATCTAAGTCTTATCCGATCTTACCCACCGAACCAAACCTTGGATCAGGTGTACCACCCCACACATCTAATGTTTCAAGTGTTGGCTGTAATACCCTTGGATTCCGTGGATCTTCTTCAGGAAACTCTTCCATTCCTTGACTGTATTCTAATGTAAGTCCATCCGGATCAAGATAATATAAAAATAGACTACCTGATGGGGCATGACGACCTGGACCGAACACGATTGGGACATTATTTTCTATTAAACGTTTTTGACTGATTCCTAAATCGTCAATTGCTTCAATTTGAAAGGAAATATGGTTAAGCTTTTGTTCTTTTCCACGATTGATGGCAAACGAATGATGCAAAGGATTAGGAAATGCCCTCAGCCATGCCCAACCAATCTGATCACCCGACACATCAGAAATCTTAAAATTCATAATTTCTGTTAGAAATTGTAGGATACCATCAAAATCTTTATCTTCAACCTCAAGGACAGCATGACCTAATTGGGTAATATTTACGGGTTTTGAGTTGATAGGCTTTGACGTAAATGGGGTTTCAAATTGTTTGATTCCATCATATAATTCAAAGGTGACCCCAGATTTAGGCTCAGAAAAACGAACCGTTCTACTTTGATGAAGTGTTTTTATTTCTAAATCGTCTACTTCTTGCCATTTTAATCCTGCTTTACTGATCCGATCAATAGCAAGCTCCAACTGATTTGCATCTTCTACTTCAAATGCGACACGCTTTAAACCAGGCTGTTGAGCGGGATAAAGAACAAGATTATGATGGTCATAGCTGCACCTAAAATAAGCAATTTCATTCGGTACCAATTCCACTAGTTCAAGTCCAACTATGTCTCTGTAAAATTCCGCTGATTTATTTACATCCGTAACATTTAAAGCAACATATCCTAATTTTTTATAACGAATCATATAAAACTCTCCTTTTCATAGTAATAAACTTTTTTGATGTAACGCTATCGAAAATCGTTATTCCCTTTACATTCGTCCTCCTTTATACAGAAGTGAAAAGGCTTACAAAAATGAAATGACTAAAAGCAGTGAATGATTTGTGCCTTGTACATAAAGTTTAAACTACACAAATAGTGCAAACAATTCAAATTTTCTGTACAATTAATTCCAAAGAAGAATAAATAGGAGGGGTGAAAATTCAATGAATATTGAACAATTAAAGTATGTGATGGCAATTGTCAAACATCAGCATTTGACGAATGCATCGTATGAAGTTTCCATTTCACAGTCTTCACTATCAAAATACCTAATAAAGCTGGAAAAAGAATTAGGTGGTGTTCAATTATTTGATCGTACTACAAGAACTGTAAGACTAACAGCTGCCGGTCAAGAATTTTCAAAGTATGCTAGCAGAATTTTAGCAGAATATGAAAACATGATGTCTGCAATTAAGGAATTTAACATTGGTGAGAGAGGGGTGCTTTCAGTTGGTACCATTCCTGTTTATAGCAGCAGGGGGCTTATTTCTCTTTTTGCCTCATTTCAAAGAAAATATCCTGAAGTTCAATTAGAAATCAAAGAGAAATTGACAAATGATCTGATTGATCTTCTTAAGAAGTCAGAATTAGATATGGCATTTATTGCTCTTCCTGCAAACTCAACTTCTATAAGTACCTTTTCAACTTATCCGATGATAGAAGATGAAGTAGTTTTAATTACCCATAAATTACATCCGTTTGCCAATAGAAGCTCCATTAGCTTATCTGAAGCTGCAGATCAACCTTTTATTTTAATAAATCAAGCAAGTTCCCTTTTTCAAATTTGTACTGATGCCTGTAAAGAAGCAGGATTCACACCTGAAATTACCCATGAAAGTAGTCAAATTGATATTATTGTAGGACTGGTTGCTGAAGGATTGGGCGTTTCATTATTAACATCAAGAGAGGCTGAATATTTTGCTCATTCCAATATTGCCCATGTACGACTAGAGAAAACCATTAAGCATACAACTGCACTTGCAATCAGTAACCGATCAAATCATTCAACTACCATGAAGGCGTTTTTCAACCATTCACTGGAATGGGGTGGAAGGACTCCGGGGATCCAAGGGTAATGTGAATGTTAGTTGCTGACGGAATCAATTACAAGCGTACGCAGTTTTAAATGTGGAGTGCGTTTTTATTTTGTTCAGTGACCAATTCCTTGTTATCTTAGTAGAAAGAACTTATTCCCTGTGAAAGGCGATGACATTTCGTATAGAAAGATTAAACGAGGAGTGAGAGTATGATCCGCTTTGAAAAGGTAACAAAGCGATACCAAGACGGTACCACTGCTATCAAGTCCATTAATTTGGAAATTAAGGAGGGTGAGTTTTTTGTCATCATTGGGCCTAGCGGCTGTGGGAAAACCACGCTGCTTAAAATGATGAACCGATTAATTGAATTAACAGACGGTACCATTTTTGTCTATGATAAAAGAATTAGTGACTATAACATCCACGAGCTCCGTTGGAACATGGGGTATGTCCTCCAGCAAATCGCACTATTTCCCCATATGACGATTGAAGAAAATATTGCGATTGTCCCTGAATTAAAAAAATGGAACAATGAGAAAATTCGTCAACGAACAGATGAATTGTTGGAAATGGTTGGTTTACCTCCGGAAAAATATCGAGACCGGAAACCGAAAGAACTTTCAGGAGGTGAGCAACAGAGAGTTGGTGTGATTCGTGCATTGGCCTCGGATCCCGGAATTGTGTTAATGGACGAACCTTTCAGTGCGCTTGACCCTATAAGCAGGGAAAAATTACAGGATGACATCCTTGAACTACAACGAAAAATTCATAAAACGATTGTTTTCGTTACCCATGATATGCAGGAGGCAATCAAGCTAGGAGACCGAATTTGTCTAATGAAGGATGGAGAAATAGTTCAGGTGGGGACACCTAAAGAGATGATCGAGCGTCCAGTTAATGAATTTGTCCGAGATTTTGTGGGGGCGCAATTAGTTCCAGTAAAGGAGAATATTTGGTTAGAAAATATCATTGATCAACTCACGACCAGCCAAAGCCCGACAGCTCTTTCCGTAACAATTCCGGCATCGGCCTCACTAAGAGAGGTACTTATCTTATTAACTGAGCATGAACAATTGTCAGTGGAAAAAAAAGGTCAATTCATTGGTACTATAACAAGGCAAACAGCTTTACAATTTATGGCGGATGGTTTGCTGGAAAGAGGTGAGGGGAATGGATAAATTTGCAGATGTTTTCAAAGAAAGACAATCGCAATTGTGGAGTGCATTGTTCGAGCATATTGAACTTTCCCTTATTGCCTTGTTTTTTGCCGTACTTGTTGCGATTCCCCTCGGAATTTATTTGACAAAAAAGCAAACGATTGCCGAAGGAATTATCGGGATTACTGCCATCCTACAAACGATTCCATCATTAGCCCTCTTAGGTCTTTTAATTCCCTTGTTAGGCATCGGAAAAGTACCGGCAGTCATTGCCTTAGTGATCTATGCATTGCTTCCGATCCTTAGAAATACATACACAGGAATCAAAGAGGTAGATCCATCGCTTATTGAAGCAGCAAGAGCGATGGGGATGAACAGAAGACAAAGATTATTAAAGGTAGAACTCCCCCTCGCCACTCCGGTGATTATGGCCGGAATACGAACGGCCATGGTTTTAATTGTAGGAACAGCAACGTTAGCGGCACTCATAGGCGCTGGGGGATTAGGAGACATTATCCTTCTTGGAATTGATAGAAACAATTCATCTCTTATTATTCTTGGTGCTATTCCTGCCGCAGTTCTTGCCATTCTTATTGACTTATTCTTACGACAATTTGAAAGAATATCATTCAAAAAGTCTTTGATTACATTTGGGGTAATGGGAGCGGCAGCGATCCTGATTATCGCTATTCCGTCCATTATAAACCATGACCAGAAAAAAATTGTCATAGGTGGAAAACTTGGTTCAGAGCCGGAAATATTGATTAATATGTATAAACTGCTAATTGAGGAAGATACAAACTTAGATGTAAAACTTAAACCCGGCCTGGGGAAAACTTCGTTTGTTTTCAACGCTTTAAAGTCAGGCAGTATTGATGTGTACCCTGAATTTACTGGAACGGCCATTTCGGAATTTTTAAAAGAAACGGCAGTAAGTACGGACAGAAAACAGGTGTATGACCAAGCAAGGACTGGCATGTTAAAAAAGTTTGATATGGAAATGTTGGAACCAATGAGTTACAACAACACGTATGCGTTGGCAATTCCAAAGCCGATGGCTGAACAGGAAGCTCTATCGACGATTAGTGATTTGCAGAAAATGAAAGACAGTATAAAGGCAGGTTTTACTTTGGAGTTTGCCGATCGTGAAGATGGGTATCGTGGGATTCAAAAACTTTATGAAATCACATTTAATAACGTTAAAACTATGGAACCGAAACTCCGTTACAGCGCGATTAAAACAGGGGATATTGACTTGATTGATGCTTATTCAACAGATAGTGAATTAAGGCAATTTAATCTATTTGTTTTAGAGGATGATAAGCATCTTTTTCCACCCTATCAAGGTGCACCTTTATTAAGGAAGGAAACCGTTCAAAAATATCCGGAAATCAACGCCGCATTAAATAAGCTAGCTGGAAAAATAACGGACGATCAAATGCGCAAGATGAATTATCAGGTAAATGTAAACGGTAAAAGCGCAAAAGAAGTTGCCAAACAATTTTTACAAAAAGAAGGATTAATAAAATAAAATAGTTTTGTCTGCAAAAAGGAGTAGTATACAATGAACGATGATAATCTTTTACTAGACGCATTTAAACTAACGAAATATCGATTACCTGGCCATGGTTCAAGAGACATTCAAACCCTGAAAGAAGTTTTAAAGAGCATAGATGCAACATTGGAGAGTGATGTTTATGGCAAAGGTAAAATAATAGAAGATTTTGAATTGAAAATGGCAAAGTATCTAGGGAAAGAAACTGCTGTATTTTTTCCTAGTGGAACGATGGCTCAGCAAATCGCTTTAAGGATTTGGTGCGATAAAAAAAGTTTAAGGAAAGTAGCTTATCACCCATTGTGCCATTTAGAAATTCACGAAGAAGATGGATTAAAAGAACTACATCATATCGAACCGATCTTACTAGCTGATAAAGACAGTGTGATTGAGTTGGAAGATGTTGTTGGAATCAAGGAGGATCTTGCTTGCTTATTACTGGAATTGCCACAACGAGAGAATGGCGGACAACTGCCAGATTTCAATACGTTAGAAGCAATTTCTGAATATTGTCGGGAAATGGAAATCAAATTACATTTAGATGGAGCACGGATTTTTGAAGTTCTCCCTTATTATGAAAAGTCTACAACGGAAATTTGCGATCTTTTTGACAGTGTTTATGTTTCTTTTTACAAAGGACTTGGCGGGATTGCAGGAGCTATTCTCGCGGGTGAAAAGGACTTTATTGAGAAGACAAAGGTTTGGAAAAGGCGCCACGGCGGAGATTTAATCAGCCTTTATCCATATATACTCAGTGCTGATTATTATTTTGATCAGAGGATAGGTAAAATGAAACAGTATTATGAGCATGCAAAAGAACTAGCTGTCTTCTTTAATCAATGTCATGCTATAACTACTGTTCCAATGGAACCTGTTTCCAATATGTTCCATGTTCATATTGATAGTCCTAAAACCGAACTTGAAGCTATTTTTATAGAAATCTATCAGACAACTGGCATTGGTTTTACAGGATATGTTAAGGAAGTTAGTGAGACAACAAGCTCTTTCGAGTTAAGTATTGGAGATTCATACTCGCAGTTACCAACAAATAAATTAAAGAACGCCTTTCAGCTGCTTGATGAAAAAATGAGGGGATATCAATATTGATGGAGATTTCCTTCTTTTCTAAAAAACGCCAAAACACATGGCCAAGATAGAGAAATCTTAATCATCATAAATCTCCATATCATGATGTTTATTAGGATAAAAACACGGGGCGATTGGCCCCGTGTTTACGTGAATACTTATTTGTATTCTTTCACAAATTCTTTTGTACTTCTTACAGTATCAATTGGACGGACAAATTTTTCGATTTGGCTTCGTTTCGGCTCTAAAAATGGAGGTAAAGATAATTTTTCTCCAAGTGTTTCATAAGGTTCATCCCCCATAAATCCAGGGCCGTCTGTGGCAAATTCAAATAAGATTTGCGGGGCAACTCTTACGTACAATGACCCGAAAAAGTAACGGTCGACAAAACCAGAGGTTCCGAATCCAAAACCTTCTATCCGTTTCATCCATTCCTCCAAGACGGTACGATCTTCAACACGGAAGGCCGCATGGTGGACGGTACCAAAACCTTGTTGTGCTTGTGGCAGAATGGCATTGTTTTCAACAACCACTTGTGCACCATTGCCGCCTTCACCAACTTCAAATAAATGAAATGAGCCTTCTTGGTCGATTTCCTTAAATAAGAGTACTTTTTCCAACATTTCTTTAAAGTAATCAAAGTTCGCAACGCGAACAAAAAGTGGTCCTAAACCAGTTATTGCATATTCTAAAGGAATTGGTCCTTTTTTCCATGGTGTACCACTCACAACACCTTTATTGCGTTCATCAGAGATCAATTGGTATTGTTGGTCATCAAAATCGACAAAAGAAAGTGTCTTTTTCCCAAATAGTTCTTTGATACCTGTATGCTTAATTTCTAACCGATCAAACCGTTTTACCCAATAATCAATGGCAGCATCACTTGGCACGCGGAAGGACGTTTTTGAAATCTCATTCGTCCCATGTACTCCTTTAGGGATCCCGGGGAAATCAAAGAATGTCATATCTGTACCCGGACTGCCCGCATCATCAGCAAAAAATAAATGATACGTTTGGATGTCATCTTGATTGACTGTTTTCTTTACCAAACGCATTCCTAACACATAAGTAAAAAATTCATAATTCTTTTCTGCACTGCTCGTTATCGCTGTAACATGGTGAATTCCTTTTAAACTGTTCATTTTTTACCCTCCATTGTTCCTCATGTTGTCCATTTCCTTATTATTTCACTTTAAGCGTGTACACTACTCAAGAAATAGGCCATCCCTTTAGTAGATAAAAAAATGGAAATCAATTATGGGCTTTATTTTTAAATAAAATATCTCTAATTCGAGATAAATTCTATCATGCTTTATTTTAACTGTCAATGGATAATGGGTTAGGAGTGTACTGCCAAATAAAAAGGTGAGCAAGTACTATAGTATCTTGCTCACCTAACAAAAAAGATAATTAATAGATCTTATCACCATTAAAAATGGAATTCTTCACAACCACATAATCAACATTACGGATTGCCTCTAACTTGTTTCCACCTGCATATGAAATCGATGATTGAAGATCTTGTTCCATTTCTGTCAACGTATCGATTAAAGAACCCCTGTACTCGACATACATTTTTTTACCCTCAACATTTTTCTTTTCGCCTTTTTGAAACTCCGAAGCGGAACCAAAGTATTCTTTATAGAGCTTGCCATCTTTCTCAATCGTTTCGCCTGGAGATTCTTCATGTCCTGCAAATAAGGAACCAATCATAACCATCCTAGCCCCAAATCTGACAGATTTAGCGATATCACCATGTGTACGAATACCACCATCAGCAATAACAGGCTTACTTGCTGCCTTCGCACACCATCTTAGTGCAGCTAATTGCCAGCCGCCAGTTCCAAAGCCAGTCTTAATTTTAGTTATACAAACTTTTCCCGGTCCAATGCCTACTTTTGTGGCATCTGCACCGGCATGTTCCAACTCTCTGACAGCTTCTGGAGTTCCGACATTTCCTGCAATTACAAAGCTTTCAGGTAAATGTTTCTTAATATGCTTAATCATTTCGATCACTGCATTCGAATGACCATGTGCGATATCAATCGTAATGTATTCTGGTGTGAGCTGTTCATCTGCTAATTGTTGGATGAATTGATATTCTTCCTCTTTAACGCCTACACTAATAGAAGCGAACAATCCACGTGATTTCATATCTTTAATAAAAGAAAGTCGATTCTCTGGTTCAAAGCGATGCATGACATAGAAGTAGCCATTTTCCGCTAAGTAAATGGAAGTCTTTTCGTCGATTATCGTTTGCATATTTGCTGGTACCACTGGCAACTTAAAGGTACGACCGCCCAAGGTAACGGATGTATCACACTCAGTTCGGCTATTTACAATACATTTTGCTGGAATCAATTGAATATCTTCATAATCAAACACATTTTCCATGAATTACACCCCTAAACACGAATATTTAAGTTTAATAATAAATAATTGTTCGTACATTTGCTAATTTACATCATTTTTCATAGTATGTCAAAGGTTAAACTATTTATTTTACAATGAAAACTCAAATGGTGACTCGCATGTGCCATTATTTCGCTTCATAGGATAGAGTATCTGAAGCGGGGTGATTTTTTGAAGAGATGGTTAAAAGCCATAATTTTGACATATCTTTGTCTATTGTTTTTTGGAAGTTTTTTAGCGGTTGGGTTGCTGTGGACGGGAGTCATTGAAAAATCAATACCATTTATTTCACAAATCAAAATCTTTCTGTACTATTTTTTCGCTGGAGCGATCGGCGGCTCATTGCGGCACCTTTACATGTTTTGTTCTCACTATATGGAAGGGGAATTACAAGATTATCGAAAGTGGATTATGTACATCTTTTATCCTATTTTCGCAACAGGAACAGCTATAGTTGCCGTCTCTTTAATCCAAAGCGGCCTATTATTAATTGAGTTCACCGATTATAAAGATACCCCATATGCCCCAATAAGTATTGCATTCTTTGTTGGATTTGGCTTCAACAGGTTTGTCAATCAACTCAATTCCGTCTCAAAAAATTTATTCCAAGCAAATAACCATAAAAATAACAGTTCCGAAATAAACAAATGAACATTCTTATTAGAAAAAACATAAAAAATAAAATGTTATCAATACTAAGAAAAGCAAAGGAATAATCTCAACCAAGCATAAAATTTGGAGGCGGAAAAATGGCAGATAGAAATCCAATTGAGTTTTCGGGAAAGGTTTTGGATCAAAGAAATACTCTCACTGGTCCAGATGATGCGGGAAAGGGAACCTATCCAGAACTACCTAAAAATGTAGCTATTCAGCAGACAAAAAATAAAAATGTTAAATAGTCTTTTGTGCGTGTTTTTTTAATTGTAAGAGGGGGATATTTCCTCCTCTTTTTGGTTGAAAGTGTTTAAATCGAGGTTATAGGAGCACGTTGCAGTGAATAAATCGCAAGAAGGTGTTCCAAGGATAATTTCATTGATTTTTGGACTTATGTAGTTTCCGCCATAGGCATTTAAATTTAATTTGTTCATTACAATTGTTAAAATAGTGGCAAGATCTTTTAAAGAAAGGATTAATTGATTATGGCAACTATTCATATACCTGTATCTGTCTTAAATCTAGCCCCAATTCGCCAAGGACAGGGTCCGAAACAAGCGATTGACGCCATGGTGGATCTCGCGCAAGCAGTCGAAAAAATGGGCTATCAACGATATTGGATTGCAGAGCATCATAATACAGCGACACTCGTCAGTTCCGCAACATCGATTTTAATCAAACATACATTAGAACATACCAATCACATTCGTGTTGGGGCAGGTGGTATCATGCTGCCTAACCATTCCCCATTAGTGGTAGCCGAACAATTCGGAACGATGGCCACCATTTATCCTAATCGTGTCGACCTCGGTCTTGGCCGTGCTCCTGGTACTGACATGATGACTGCAAATGCCTTAAGGCGATCGAAAAATGATTCTTTATATACATTTCCGGATGATGTGAATGCCTTGCTCACATATTTTGGCCCGGAAGAACAGCAAAGTTATGTAAGAGCCTATCCGGGTGTGGGTACAGATATTCCAATCTATATTCTCGGTTCATCTACTGATTCTGCTTACTTCGCGGCTAGTCTAGGTTTGCCATATGTCTTTGCTTCCCACTTTGCACCAAGGTACATGGAAGAAGCGATTTCGATTTATCGTGATCGTTTCCAGCCATCTGAGTACTTAGACAAGCCATATATGATGGTTTGCTTAAATGTGATTGCAGCGGAAACAGATAAAGAGGCAAAATGGTTATCGACCACAATGCAGCAATTTTTCCTAAATGTGGTCCGTGGTTCGAGGAATCAATTGCTTCCTCCTGTTGAGAATATGGATGAAGTTTGGAATTCCATGGAAAAAGAAATGGCCTCATCAATGTCCAGTGTGACGCTGATGGGAAGCAAAGAGACAGTCAGAATACAGTTGACTAGTTTTCAAGAAAAGTATAATGTTGATGAGCTTATGGCGGTGTCATATATCTATGATCCTGAAAAGCAAAAACGTTCGTATGAAATTTTAAAGGAAGTTGTGGCCGGGAAATAGAAAGGAAATCGATGGGTATCCAAAATCGAATAGAGTCCTAGATGTTAATAGCTTAATCAAATCATATAAGTTAAACGAAAGGCATGTATACTCCATTGCATACATGCCCTTCGATGTAACGAGCTCATTAATTTTCTGAGGTTAGATTTCCCTGCAATTTTTCTAATTGATTGATCGGCTCTACTATTCTCCGTTTCCGATATAGCATCATTCCTGTTTCGGCTACATCCACAATTGATGATCTATTTATGAATGCACCAAAAATCATTCCAGCAATCGGGACCATTTGAAAAAGTTTTTTCCAGCCAAAATTATCCCGATAAGTGGTAACAACTTCACGCCAACCTTGCAATTGGGAAATTATCCGGTTGTTCTGCATGTCCAGATTGAAGGCGGATAGCTCTTCTAATATAGCTTTTTTCCCAACAATGTCCGAAGAGGTAAATTGCAGACATTTTACAATGAAAATCCTTTCCGACTTATTCTTAGGGTCATACCCATAACATAGGGAAATCTCTTGTAAAACCTTTAGTGATAATCCTAGGAGGATAGGGATATCTATTGCAAGGGTAAACAACCCGCCGATTCCAGTTGTTGCTCCTTGGATGGTTGCCATGTTTGTTCTTGAGTTTTTTATTTCATTTGCAACCTCATCCATCTGGCTAAGTGCCACCTGCTCCAACTGATTAATGCTAATAATCTCCCGTTCCACTAAAGAATCCCTGGAGTTAAACTTTTTTAGAATATTTTTCTCGCTGATTAAATATTGACCACCAGTTTGTATGAAGCTGCCTAATTCATCAATCATTATTCCAATTTTCTCTTGAATAAATTTTGGCGTTAGTTTATCGAGTATCATGAATGGTATCCGTCCAATTTTCTCCCAAAACCACAAACCCTTCTGGTCCTTTTCCCATTTTTCTATCCTTTTCAATTCACCCTTTAAAAAATCAGCAGATTCAACTGTTGTCAAAACGTATCAACTCCGCATTCTTCATTTATAAATATCTTTGTATGTATATACGGATAATTATAAGACTAGTTTCAACTTATTAGTTTGAATTATTCCTTTGTCCTTTTTGATGATGTTAATACCAATTATTTTACTAGAAAGGGTAGGCAATTCTTTTTAAAAGAATTACCTCCGTTTTTTGATTAATAGATTAGCTATGGTCCTTTTGGAATTGAATCATAAACTCACTGAATGCTTTACACGTCTCCAAAGGAACAGCATTATAAGCGGATACGCGGCATCCGCCGATTGAGCGGTGTCCGTTTACTCCCACAAAACCTTCTTGTTTGGCTTGCTCTAAGAAATTCTTTTCTAAGTCTTTTGTTTTTAAGTTAAAGGTAATGTTCATAAGCGAACGGCTGTTCGTATCAGCGTGGCCAATGTAAAAATCATTACTACTTTCGATTGCATCATAAATCAGTTTGGCTTTATTTTCATTTTGCTCAGAAATGGCAGATAATCCCCCTAACTTGCGTGCCCAGTCAAGGACCTCACCCAGCATATATATACCAAAGGTTGGCGGTGTGTTATACAAGGAGTTGTTCTTAGTATGCGTACTGTACTTTAACATCGTTGGGATATTGGTGTTTGCTTGTTCAAGTAAATCTTTGCGAATTATTACCACAGTCACGCCTGATGGCCCGAGATTTTTCTGGGCACCAGCATAAATGAGGGCAAACTTGCTGACATCAATTGGCTTAGAAAGAATATCACTCGACATATCTGCGATCAATGGAATATCCCCGGTGTCTGGGAATGACTTCCACTGTGTCCCATAAATCGTGTTGTTAGAAGTTAGATGAATATAATCATCGCCAGGATTATAAAGTATTTCATCTATGTTAGGTATGCGGCTGTAGTTGTCTTCTTTTGTGGATGCCGCTTGGTAAACTTCTCCAAAGAGTTTTGCCTCGGAGAATGCCTTTTCAGACCAAGAGCCTGTCATCACATATCCAGCCTTTTTGCCTATGTGTAAAAAATTCATTGGGATCATGGAAAACTGAAGACTTGCCCCGCCTTGCAGAAAGAGCACTTCATAGGAATCCGGAATAGCCAGTAGTTCCTTTAAACTGATAATTGCCTGATTATGCACTTCCTCGTAGGCGCTGCTGCGATGACTAAGCTCCATGACTGACATCCCAGTACCACGAAAATTAATTAGTTCTGCCTGAGCTTTTTCTAGGACTGAAATAGGTAAAGCGGAAGGACCTGCATTAAAATTATAAGTACGATGTGTTTGCAGTTTCATTTTCCTCACTCCATTTTTAATTTACTTGAATATATCATATTTTTTTAATATTAGGAAAATTAAAGCGGTTTCATTTAGAAATAAATATTTTACGGATGGGGCGGGTAAATTCGATGTAAAGAATATGGTTGCGATTAAGTAGGAAAATGATAGATTGTGAGTGGCGAAATTATCAGAAGTTTGATTGGAGTATTGGGGTGGAGACAAAAAAGCGCCGGACACCATCCAGTTTGTGTAAGGCTTCTGGCGCATATGGTGATGATTAACAGGTTTGCCTGAATCTGAAATATACATAGTTGATAGAAATGATCATCTATTCACGCTCGATTACTTTCTTTCCTCGGTAAAATACTTTTTTTATCTTAGCAATCTCCGTTATTTCTAATCCAGGTATTCCATCAGATACTAAAAAATTTGCCTCAAGTCCCAGTTCCAGCCGGCCAAACAAATGATTTTTTCCTAGGATACTAGCCGGGTTAGCAGTAATCATCGCTAAAATCTCGTTTTCGTCAAAACCATGTTTCTTTAATAATTGCATAGCAGGATGGGCGATTAGCATTAAGACATCTGGTCCTTGAAGAGTATTGTCTCTAAAAGGCAGCCAAAAGACACCCTGAAATGGAGGAAGATAGGAATCCGTTGCTATTGAAACGGGTATTTTATTGTCTACTAATCTCAATATTTCTTCAGGTGAATTTGGTGACAAATGTGTGCCTCCCATTGGTGTTGCCACGATCTTAACCCCTTGTTGGGCTGCCATGTCTATTTGGTTAGAAGAAATTCCATGTGCATGGTGCAACACACCAATGCCTGCCTTCAATGCTAAATCGATTCCTTCCTCCCCAGCGACATGACATCCAATTTGTTTTCCGAGTTGGTGATAGGTTTCGACAATCATTCTTAACTCGTCTAACGAATACATAATTTCACCTGCTCTCGGAACCTCCTTTTTAGTGAAATTGGCGGGTGTTGCATTAAGGAAGATATTTTCACCGGGATAATCACTTGACTCAGCGATTTTTTTTACAATTGGCGTATCGATTAACTCCTTTTTTTCAACCGCTCTTGACTGGGTCACCGAAGTAAAGTGGGCTAATTTTTCAAAACCAATGGAAATACTTGCCGTTGCAAAGGAAACATCAAGCGGCAAATCTTTCACTGCATCTCGATAATCTTCTATTGAAAAATCACAGACTGGATGGCCGCAGATTTGTTCACCAAGTGCTGTGATTCCACATGATAAGGCATGTAAAAGGATGGATTTCCCTGACCAGAGATGTGTCTCGGGTGTCACAGGGTGTAGTGAACTTGGAGCAAACTCTAATAAATGTGTGTGACAATCAACGAGAGAAGGGGTAATGATGGATTCAGAGCAATCAATCACATCAATTGCCGGAAATTTATCCTTTAAGCTTTCCCAGGCTCCAACCGCTGTAAACTTCCCATTTTCAACAACCATTGCTCCTTGATCAATCGTCCCAAGTTTACTGACAGTTACTATTTTCTTTCCGCGTATCATATAAGTCATCATATATCACACCAAAAACGGAGTTAAAAAGTATCCGAGCACGCACGCAGTGATTAACCGAAGAATCATTCCAATAATCGCAGCCCCCAATACTTCTCGTTCATTGAGATCGGATGACTCAGCCCATGTGACCGGAACCTGGCCAAAGATAACCGATAAAGGGAGACCAGAATTGGCTAACACAAAAGAGCCGACAATTAACCGGGGATCGATGGTGGCGGCTAGGTCTGTGAGCTGGGCCACCGCAAGTGTAGGAGCGGCAAGAATGGAGACAATTCCAGTCCTAGGTTCAATGCTTAAATAGCTGAGCATTGTTGATAAACTTGACTCGATGACGCTCCAAACGCCAATAAATTTCAAGGCTCCAATGAAGAAAAACACAGCTGCGACGGCTGGAATGATGATCAAGAACAAGAGTTCAGCCCCTTCTTTTGCCGATGAAAAGATCGTTTGCAAAAATCGGGTGTTTGGAGTGAAACGAGGCAGTTCCTCGAGATCAACTTTTTTCGTATCACGGTAAATAGTTCTTGATAAAATGAACGGAACCACAATAATTGGGACAAAGATTGAAAGAATAACGAGCGGGAAGGCCGTAATACTAAAGGCTGTTAGTGCGATAAGACCTAATACAAAGGTGGCGAATGATTGCGGAGATTGAACCATTGTGGAGACAGCAATTTTTTGTTCAGCTTTCGTTGCATTTGCTTTGACCAAAATAGGACCAGAAATTTTTCCGGCAGCGTTAATATCACCAAGGATATTATACACACTCGGAATAATGACAGATGGATTAATTTTAAACCATTTCATAATAGGTACAAAAATTCGAATTAAGCCATCTGTAAAGCCTAATCTTTCCAAAAGGCGACCAACGATAACGCTTATAATAATCGCAATTCCAACTTCACTTGTTAGAAAAATATCGACGACGATTGGTTTGACTTCTTTTATGATGGTATCGAATAACCTCGATAGTGAATTTGGTGCGAATAAAAGAAGAAATAATGAACTAAAAACCAATAGAAGCCCAATTATTTCAAAAATTTGCCACTTAGACCTTGTTGTTTTTGGAATAGGGGCTTGGTCTTTCTCCATAAAAAAACCTCCCAGACATTTTAACCTAGCCTATGTTAGGAAATGAATTGTGTGTTTGTCTAGATATTGTATAATAGAAATTTTTGAGGAAGTATACTTGTTTAATGAATAAGCTATCCGATTCATTGGATGACATATGAATAATTTCTTGAAAATTCTTAACAATTAGGTTGGTCTAATGTATAATGATTTTCATTAATTATGGAAAGGGATTAAATAAATGAACTCCTATATAATAGATCAAATCAAACAATATAAACAGAGGAATCAAAATCGCGGGCGTTTATTAGTTAGCTGCCCGGACCAGCCTGGCATTGTATCGGTAATTTCCCAATTATTATTTTCATATAATGCAAATATCATTGAATCCAGCCAATACTCAACCAACCCGGAAGGCGGGGTATTTTTCATTCGGATTGAATTTGAATGTCCATTTTTAAAAGAAAAAGAAAATAAAATGGCACAGCAGTTTACGGAAATTGCTGCAAAGTTTTCAATGGAATGGCGTTTAACACCTGTTTACAAAGTGAAAAAGACGGCGATATTTGTATCAAAAGAACTGCACTGCCTGTTGGAGCTTTTATGGGAATGGCAAAGTGGTGATTTGATGACAGACATTGCCTTAGTAATTAGTAATCATGAAGAGGCAAGGGATGTGGTGGAAGGCCTTAATATTCCATTTTATTATATTCCGGCAAATAAAGAGATTCGTGACCATGTTGAAGAAAAACAACTAAAGCTGCTTAAAGAATATGATATAGATATAATTATCTTAGCAAGGTATATGCAAATATTAACACCTAAATTTGTGGCCGCTAATCCCCAAAAAATTATTAATATCCACCATTCCTTCTTACCTGCTTTTATAGGGGCCAGGCCATATGAACGTGCCTATGACCGCGGAGTGAAATTAATTGGGGCGACTGCTCATTTTGTGACAAATGATTTGGATGAGGGTCCAATTATTGAACAGGACATTGCTCGAGTTGATCATCGTTCGGATGTCAATACACTAAAAAAAATGGGGCGTTCCATTGAACGAAGCGTTTTGGCGCGTGCTGTAAAATGGCATCTAGAAGACCGAATTATTGTTCATAAAAATAAAACAATTGTTTTTTGACAAGTTATTAAAGGACTAAAAATTAATTGAATGGAAAGGAAAAGAATAGACGATTATTGTCATTAACTAACCTCAACATTTTTGTTAACAAATAGAGTGACAACCACATAAAGGTCCAAATGGAAAAAATATGTCGAATTCAATGGATAATTTTTCCTGTTGGCCTTTTCTTCTTTTTCTTAATTATATAGAAGCTATTGTTTAAATACATGATGACCAATGACGAGAGTTGTTGCTCTCGAATCGAGCCAACGACTAGTAGCAATGGTGGGATTGTAGAAGTATAACGAACCTCCTGCCACACTCCGGTTCTCATTTAATGCTTCGTATACAGCTTTAATAGAATCCTCATCAGCAGGTTTGTTGATTTGACCATTCTGAACGGGCTGAAATTGTCCTTTTTCATAAATAACTTCTTTAATCGTGTTAGGGAAGGACGGGCTATCCACTCTATTTAGGACCACGCATGCAACAGCCACTTTTCCTTGAAAGGGCTCAATTTCCGCTTCCGCTCTTACCAATCTAGCCAGCAGATCTATTTCGTATTGTGAGTATCCTACTATTATTTCTGGTTTTATTGAAACAGTCTCTTCATTAATAGTATGTAACTCTTGAATAGTAGTATGAACCGTTTGTCCAACATATATCAAATCAAGATTATCGATTTGCGGGTTAAGCCGAGCTAATTCTTGTAAAGTAAGATCGTTTTCATTAGCAATCCTTGTCAATGTGTCCCCACTTTTAACCGTATAAGCAAGAGCGGGAGATGCAAATAAGAGTGTTGCTGCTACTATTAGAAAAGCAATTAGTTTTTTCATGGTACTATTCCTCCTAGTTGGTTTTTGGTTAATCTCTTATTAGTTTCTATTTCTATGAATATGAACAATAGATTAGTATTACATTTTCATTACATAGAAAAAGAGATTCTCTTTTCACGAAGAAAGAACCCTGTATCCAATAAAGTTTATTGGAGCCCGAAGCTCGAAAAATAGTAATTAATAAATGATTGATTATTCATTCATTATTGGATAAAGTTAAATTAATGATTCTGAATATTTAAAGTAATATTTTCTAATTTTTTCAAACACCATACTAATAGCTACAATAGGCAATATGAGATAAATCAAAAAAAGGAGTATTAAGATGATACAAGTGGCTAAGAAAGAGGACGTTATTTGTGTTGAGGGTACAGTACAACAATCAGGTCTCAAATTAGGGACGGTTTATTCTTTTTTAGTTGATGGAATGTTAATCGATACAGGGCCGCAGTGTCTTGAAACGGATCTCATTCCTTTTTTTGAGAATCATAGCTTTGAGTTAGCAGCCTTGACTCATAGCCATGAGGACCATTCTGGTTTAGCACCCTGGATCCAGGAGAATAGAAATGTACCAATCTATGTGCATTCTAAGGGTATTAGTATTTGTGCAGAGCCTTGTCCCTATCCAAAATATCGTCAAATTACCTGGGGAGTGCGGTCAGAGTTTAATGCATTACCTCTTGGAGATGTGATTCAATCACGCAGTCAAGAATGGCAAGTCATCTATACACCTGGTCATGCCGATGACCATGTCGCTTTTCTTGATGAAGAAAGGGGGCGGTTGTTTTCGGGAGATTTATTCGTTTCCCTGAAAACGAAAGTCATTATGGATAGCGAATCCATTCCCATAATTATCGATTCCATTCGCAGGTTGACCACCTATGATTTTCAGTCACTGTTTTGCTGCCATGCCGGATACATCCAAAATGGCAAAAGCATGCTGAAGCAAAAGTTGGAGTATCTTGTGAATTTGTCCGGTGAAGTGGAGATTCTCTACAAGGAAGGCCGATCAATTGAGGAAATTGATCAAATGATCTTCCCGAAGAAATACCCAATTATTACTTTTTCCAAAGGACAATGGGATTCCCGGCATATTGTCTCTTCAATCGTTGACGGAATTAACAAAGATAATAATATCCAGGACTAACTATTCAGGGTTAGTCCTTTTTCTATGATTGCATTGATAGTCTGGTATCACCTAAGTCTTAAGTCCGAAAGAAAAATCAAGCTCAAGCGCAATTATGAAACGTGTAGAAAAAAGGTAAGATGGAATCAAGATAAGGAAAACAAATTGATTAGCGAAACAAAGGAGGAAAATTAAATGAAAAAATTTGGTTTGCTGTTAGCTGGAGGCCTTGCCGCCATCATTTTACTCAAAACAATTGGACCAATGGTTGGATTACTGGTTAGTCTAGCGATTCTATACTTCATCTTCAAACAGTTTTTAAAAACGGAATCAACAGGTTTGAAAATAGGGTTGGTCATCATCGGCTTAATGGTCCTTTCAGCAACGATCCACCATATACCAGCACTTATTGGAGTGGGAGCTGCGTATGTGCTCTATCTTGTTTATAAAAATTGGAACAAAAAGAATAAAGCGGCACCAAAAAATGAAACGGATCCATTTGTTAGTTTTGAAAAACAATGGAATGATTTAAAAAAATATTAATTTTTAAAGGGGAAATGGAACATGACAAACCTATTTACAAGAATAAAAGATATCATCGTCGCTGATTTAAATGAAACTCTGCATCAAAAAGAAAAACAAAATCCGATTGCTAAACTTAATCAATACCTTCGCCAATGTGAGCAGGAAACAGCGAAGGTGGGCACGTTGGTTGAACGTCATTCCCAATTAAAGGATGAATTCACAAGAGAATATAGCCTAGCAATAGAATTAGCTGAAAAAAGAAAGCACCAAGCGGAAATTGCCTTAAAAGCAGGGGAAGAAGAGCTCTGCCAATTTGCAACAACAGAGCATCAACAATATTCAGAGCGTGCACAGCGCCTTCAAGCTTCATTTACACAAGTATCAGAGCAGCTGCAAGAATTAGAAAGAAAACATGAAGATATGAAGCAAAAATTAAAGGATATGCATCTTCGCCGGATGGAATTAATGGGCCGAGAAAATGTAACACGTGCTAATCTTGGAATGAACCAGGTGTTAGAATCTGATTCATACTCAGCCCAATCTTTTTCAAAGTTTAAGGACATTGAAAACTATCTTGACCGATTAGAACAGAAGATGAACAGCTCATTCTTCCGCAGCACAATTGATAATAAAGTAGCGCAGTTAGAAAAGAACATGGATAGCAAACCCTTGGACCTAATGAAAGAATAAAATCATAAAAAGGGCGGTGATGATTGACATCATTGCCCTTTTTAATGTTATACCATTTAAGGAAACTATCTTCTATTCAAGATCGATAGCAGAGGTTAAATGATCATGATTGACATCAATAAATAAATGACCGGTAGACGTAATGACAGCATATTGAACATCACTTATCTCTAGTTTTCTTTGATTTAATTGGTTAATAAGCCAAGTAATGGAATACTGGGTATTAAAGTTTTTTTCGATTATTTTTCCATTCATGATGAGCTCTTTTGGAATTATTACCTCTTTATTTTGAATGGTAGGATTTAGATCTTGTTTCGTCGTATTTTGATATTTTGTTTTTTTCATTACCGATAATTTTCCACTCACTTCTAATATGGCAAACTCCACTTCATTTATATCAAATATACCCAATTCCCTTAGCTGTTGATTTAAATCGTCAAGGGTATATCGAATTTTCTCCATATTTTTATCAAGAATTTTTCCCTTTTCAATAATAACAGTGGGTCTACCCGATAACCATTTGCGGAACACCCTATTTTTAGAAGAAATAAGTGAAAATGAAAAAAAGATTAATATGAGTGTTAAAAAGGCGGAGAGCATGGGCATAAAATTTAATTTGATATCAAATCCCATATTGGCAATGAAGGATCCAATCGTAATGGATAATGCAAAATTATACAGGTTTATATGAGCGTTGATTTGTTTTCCAAACCATAAAGAACAGACCATTAAGATTAAGATGGAGACCACTGTGCGGAGTATTGTATAAACTACTTCTTCCATTACGATTCATCCTTAATATTTTTTTCGATAAAATCAATCCATATCGTATTTTACAGATATATTTTATTCGTTTAATCCTTTTTGCTAGATTTGTTCCTATATGTAATTAGGTTCGTTTTTAACGAAGCATATGTCCCAATTGCAGCATATCCATAAAACCAACCCATAAAGATTCCCGCAAGAATATTGTGCTTATGACTGATAAAGATTGATATACCTAGCCCTAAAATCAGTGCAATGGATGGTACCAGCCATTTTGGGACTTTGAAAATAACTTTAATAAATTGAGTTAACAATAAAATGATGGGTACTGCTAATAATACATCCCAAAGATTCGTTTTAATTGTAGGAAAATCCAATGATAAACACACCTTTTTAATGTATTATGTGCAGGTAACAAAAAATATATTTTGTGTTTTCCATAAATAATTTATCAGGTATGGGTGCTTGGTCTCATTGGGAAAACGTATTAAAGCAGGGGGAAGGGAAGCAAAATTTCTTGGGATTAATTAGAGCCTTTTTTATGCAATTTAGCACAAAAAAGGCTTTTGTTTATTTTTTTATTGGCGGGTTGTTGATATCAACATGAAATGGAAGAGAATCGATTTCTTTGTCCGTTCCATAAAAGTTCTCCTGAATTTCGAGATTTGCAGTATCTTCTTCGGAAACTCCTACTATGTTCCTGTATCCTGAGTCATGAAAATAATTATCCATTTCTTGATTGGCCTCAATCGAGTCATTTTCCTTTTTATTCATCCTTTAACACCTCCATATCCAAGTTGTTTTTATTTTTCCCAATCTACTGTAAAAGAACATTTTTCTCATTCTTTATAAACAAAAAAACACCAGAATAGACATCGGTGTAAGCAAAATATTTCCTTATCAATATATTTGGATCAATATGGTCGATTACTTATTTTTCAATTTGTACCTTAATTTGTGAAACTTCATTATAACCATATCCCTTACGATTCCAGAAAGCTTGATCAGGTTGTGATTGTCCATTAGAATCGAAAGCACGAACCTGGATGGTGTACTCGTGATTTTTTTCGAAAACATAGGAATAAGACCATTTCACCCATTGGTATTTATGAGGTGTGTCATGAATGGGTAGGGTTTCCCATGTTTCTCCGTTATCAAGACTGATTTCTATAGAAGCAATAACACCCTCACCAGTCCAAGCTAACCCAGTTATCACATGCACTCCAGATTTTAGGATTTGCCGGTCAAGTGGTTGTTGAATGATGGAATTTACACGGTTCATAGTCACAGGAAATGAATCTTTATCTTGATCTTTATAAGGATAATAGACATAGTCATCAATCTGGAAAGGACCGGAGAATTGATGATCCAATACACGAATTGTTTTTAACCATTTCACTGATGCCATCCCATACCAGCCTGGGACAATTAATCGAAATGGAAAACCGTGTTTTGGGCTAAGCGGTTTCTGATTATGTTCCCAAGCAATAATTACATGAGGATCTAATGCTTTTTTCAAAGGAAGACTTCTTTCAAAATAAACATGATGTCCTTTCTTAGGCCCGTAATCTTCCCCTTGAAAAACAATTTCTCGTGCTCCAGCGTTGATTCCAGTCAAGGATAGGAGGTAGGAGAGCGGTACTCCTTTCCAATTTCCTTGGCTAATAGCTCCACCTGTCCATTGTTCACCAAATACCTTTGGCTCGAAATAGGCCCGCTTGTTCCCTGAACATTCCACCAAGGTGGTCACGGTTCGGGAGGGCATGGAGGTGATTTGATTGTAATGTAATGTAACAGGCGTTTTTACCAAACCTGTAATAGTAAGAAAGTGCTGCTGAATGGAAATTACGGGAAATGGAAAATGATTTCTTCTAAACGTCAATGGACTTGGTGTTTCACTTTCTTCTAGAAAATGAATAGGGGTTTCCTGATTTTCTGGACTTAAACTTCGAGTGGTCAGGTGCGGCTTTGTTTTTATTAAGCGGTCATTTTGAGACAAAAAATCCTCTCCTTTCTAGTTAAATATGTATTATCCAAATATGAATATTATCCTTATCCACTTGTTCTTTCTTAAATATCAGACCAAATTATGTAAAAAATCCAATCAACTGTCGATCTATATGGTGAAGGAAGCTCTGAAGCGTCAGCTGCTGCAGGTGGTTTTGATAAAGTTGGAATTTTAGAATAATTAGTAGATTCCCAAAGCTAAGAGAACAGTGACATTAATTGTTCTCTTAGCTTTTTTAGTTTAATTGAGAGATAAGTAAATAGAACTGGAATTTCTACAAAGTTTGCAGAATTTCTATTCCTTCCAATCGAAAAAAATAATAATAAGTATCTATTTTTGTTGTTTATTTGTGGGAAAAAATACCTTTTATGCATATCAAAAGTAGTATGTACCGTTTTATGTTGTCGAAAAAAGAATATTGCTCATCATATAATTTGTAATATAATGAAAATTATAAAATATATAGGAGGTCAAAAAATGACAATTAAAAAAGGCTTTTTTGCAGGAGCTCTTAGCCTGACCTTAGTTGCAACTTCAGTTTTTGCTAGTAGTGCAGGTGTAGGACATGCTCAATCTGTTGAAAAGAAATACATAGTAGTTTTTAAAGATGAAGCAAAACTACCATCAGGGTATGAGGATTTACTTAAAAAAGCTGGCGGGCAGGTCCAACATAGGTTGGAAAAATTAGGAGCAGTTGAAGTATCCTCTAGTAATCCCAATTTCCTAAAGGAAGTGAAAAAGTCTTCTATCGTGTCTGAAGCTGGAACAGAAAATAAAGTTTATGCTGAGGCACCATCTGTGGAAGCAACGTTCTCCTTTGAGGATGCCGCATCTGTTAAACCGGATCTTTATGAACAGCATCAATGGGATATTAAACAAGTAACAAATAATGGAGAATCATGGAACCTTCCTGGAGGCACAGGAAAACCAGTCTCAGGTGAAGAAATTGTTGTTGCAGTAATCGATACAGGTATTGACTATACACATCCAGATTTAAAAGCGAATTATGCATACGGAAAATCCTTTGTCCCAGGCTATTCAGATCCGAAGGACGAAAATGGACACGGTACACATGTAGCAGGTTCAATTGCGGCAAAAGGCAGAACAATGGGAGTGGGACCTGACCTTAAAGTGGCTTCCTATCGTGTCTTTGGTCCAACCGGTGAGGCATCAACTGCAAATATCGCGGAAGCATTGATGACTGCTGCTGATGATAATGTTGATGTAGTGAATATGTCATTAGGCGGCTATGATTGGTACCAGGACCCGGAATATGCGACAAAAGATGTTGTGGCAGATGTGCAAATGTTTAATCGTGCGATTAATTATGCCATCAAAAAAGGAGTTACAGTTGTTGGTTCTGCAGGAAATAACGGCGTTGATATAAGCAGTCCGGGAAAACTTTCCGGTGATGATAAAGGTGCTACCCATAGAAGCCCGAGCAACCAGAACATGATCAGGGTTTCAGCAGGTGGACAATTAAAGAATCTCGCATACTACTCAAACTATGGAGTAGGGAAAATTGATGTAATGGCTCCAGGCGGGGATTTAGGACCGAACTATAATCCTGAAACAAAAGAGGGAAGAGATAACTCTTATCTTTGCTTAGCTACAATACCTGGCGGTTGGGGATATAAAGCGGGGACTTCTATGGCGGCTCCAAAAGTTGCTGCACTTGCTGGCGTCATTATTGCCCAACATGGGAAAGATCAACTGAATCCTTCTCAGGTGAAACACATCATTTTAAAATCTGCGGAAGATGTATTTAAACCAGGAAATGATGAAAAGTCCGGCCAGGGATTAATTAATGCAGTTAGCGCATTGAAATAGTAAAAAAATGCATGCACCATCCAATGTGGATGGTGTTTTTTATGCAGGGGATTGGTATAATTTATATATACTGAATAATTTAAATATACAAAAAATAGTTAAAAATGATTGATTTACTAATCGGTTCGTATTAACTTCATAATTGAAAACGCTTTATTAGAAGTTATCCTTTACTGTATTTTTTCTATGTCATTGAATAAAGGGAGAGAATATTATTAAAGCACATCATTTACTTTTCCAAAATTCCATTGATATCAATCCGCGAATGGGTACGATTAAGCTGAATGATAAAAGAATGGTCCTGATGTCAGTGGAGGCACTAAGTTTGCTACGGAGAGATTTGATTTCCACTTTAAGTTTGGACCGTGCGAAGGGTTTTTTGCTTAGATATGGCAGGGCCTGTGGCTACAATGATGGTGAAACTATTGAGAGAATGTATAATTGGGAATCAAAAAAGGAATTGATTCTTGCTGGTCCGGCTCTCCATACGTTAGAAGGAATAGTGACCGTAGAACCAGATGTTTTAGAATTTGATGACAATAAATTATATATGTCTGGTTTTTGGCGGTATTCATTTGAAGCGGAGGAGCATATTCAGCATTTTGGTTATAGTGAAGAGGCAGTGTGCTGGATTCTTGTTGGATATGTAAAAGGTTATTTAGAAAAGACTTATGGTAAGGAAATCGTCATCTATGAAAAAAGCTGTACTGGAAAAGGGGATGATTACTGTTACTTTGTTGCTCAAACCGCTGAACACGTTGAACCTGAACACCGGGAGATTTTACACTATTATCAAGAAGAATCCCTTGGTACAGAATTGGACAAGATGTACAGTCAAGTTAGTACGATGAATAAATCAATCATTCGTTCAAATCAAGTTCAAAAACAACTAACGAATTTACTTTTAGAAGGAAATACGCTTTCATGCCTCATTGATTATCTATCAACCGTTTTAGGCAGAAGTGTGGTGATTGAAAAAAGTCCATTAAATAAACCTCTCGTAGCTTCATTTTTAAATGCAGCTAGTGAGAAAATTTATCAACAACAACTCACCATGTCTCCTACTGATAGACAAATCGATTCCTTTGAAATTAGTGCAAACAAACTTTCTTTTGGCAGATTGATAATAATTGGAAGTAAACCGATTACCCAGGAAGAGATCATGATCGTTGAAAATAGTATATCAGTATTGTCGATCCATTTGCATACCCAGAAAACTATGGCCCTATCATTGCAAAAAGAACAGTCAGAATTCTTTGACAGTCTTGTTAACAGCACCGTAGATACCCAATCATTGATTCAAAAAGCCAGTCAGCTCTTTACATTTGATATAGAAAAAAGCAGTAGGATTATCGTCATTAAAAACGTATTGAAAGAAAATACGGAAGGTATTGGGATTTTAATAAAAGATTTATATCCCACTGTTGATCTATTCATCAAAAATAGTTGCCTAGTGATGGTGCTAGGCCCATTTCTTGAAAAGGAACATCCTATAGAAAAATTGGTAGAAGAGGTACGAAAATTAATTGAACACAATTTTCCCCAAGCAAAATTCTTTATAGGAGCGGGAAGGAACTCAAACTCAATCGATGAACTAGGTAAAAGCTATCTGGATGCTTTCCGCATTTGCGATTTTTTAGACCTCACATATCCGCAAAAAAATAATGCAGCCATTTTTGAAAAAATAAACCCTACAATCATGTTGTTTTTAAAAACAATGGAGCCTGAAGAATTGTTTGCATTCTGCAATAAAATACTAGGGCGATTAATTGAATTTGATGAAAAAAATGATGCGAACCTGATTCAAACTTTAAGATGTTATTTGGATAATAACTGCAAAGTCAATAAAACTGCCAATGATTTAAACTTATCAATTCCTGGGCTACGATACAGATTAGAAAAAATAACTTCCTTATGTGATGCAGACTTTAAGACGGGAAGTGGTGCCTTTCAATGCCAAATTGCTATACAATTTTATTATGCAGTGAAGGTTATTAATATACACAGAAGCTAGGGCTAAAAAATCGGGTGATGTCCCGATTTTTTTTTACCCTTTTTCGGTTACTTTCTTTTTGTGATAGTAAAACTGAAAAACTCCATATTTTTTGATAATTATAAATTATTAGAAAAATAGATATGATAGTGACATACTTCTTAGTTCCTCTTAAATGTGAAAGCGCTTTATTTAAATGGTAAATCTTTTTTAAGGAGGGAATATCCTTGGTAGTAGAACAGAAGTTGAGAAAACCGTTAACAGGAAAAGAGTATTTAGAAAGTATAAGAGACGGTCGAGAAATATGGCTTCATGGGGAAAAGGTCGATGATGTAACGACACATCCTGCGTTTAGAAATGCCGCTCGTTCAATTGCCAGGCTTTATGATGCTTTGCATGATGATGAGAAAAAAGCAGTTTTAACAACAAAAACTGATACAGGCTCGGGTACATATACCCACAAATTTTTCCGCGCACCGAAATCACCTCAAGATCTGCTGGAAGACAGGGATGCGATCGCTGAGTGGGCGAGATTAACCTATGGGCAAATGGGCCGGACTCCTGATTACAAAGCCTCTTTCCTTGCAACGTTAGGTTCTAACAAAGAATTTTATGCTCCATATGAAAAAAATGCCGTGCATTGGTACAAGGAAGCACAGGAGAAAAATTGGTTTTTCAACCATGCAATTGTGAATCCTCCTATTGATCGGAATAGACCCATCCATGAAGCGGGTGATGTATTTATCAAAGTAGAGGAGGAAACGGATCAAGGATTAATTGTAAGCGGTTCGAAAATGGTCGCTACAAGCTCAGCCCTTACACACTATAACTTTGTTGGTCATTACGGTTTACCGGTGCAGAAAGAAGAATACGCCGTTGTCTTTATCGCTGCGATGAATACACCTGGAATCAAACTGATTAGTCGGGCTTCCTATGAAATGAATGCTGCCGTAATGGGCAGTCCCTTTGATTACCCTTTAAGCAGTCGATTTGATGAAAATGACGCCGTACTCGTTTTTGAGAGGGCGTTAATCCCTTGGGAAAATATTTTAATCTACAAGGACATGGAGAAAGTGAATCAATTTTTCCCGATGAGTGGTTTCGTTAATCGATTTACCTTCCATGGAGCTGTAAGGCTTGCTGTAAAGCTTGATTTTATCTCTGGACTTCTGCTTAAAGCCGTTAAAACGGCAGGAACTGATTCCTTCAGAGGGGTCCAAGCAAATGTTGGTGAGGTTATTGCTTGGCGAAACTTATTTTGGTCATTAACAGATGCCATGGCCCTTAACCCTGAACAAGGTCCAAATAATACTGTGATTCCCCGATTAGACGGCGGGATGGCTTACCGGGTGTTTATGACAGAAGCATGGCCGAAAATTAAAGGAATTATTGAACAAACAGTTGGCGGCAATTTAATTGTCCAGCCTTCAAGTGCACTGGATTTTAAGAATGAAGAATTAAGACCTATCATTGACAAATTTTACCGAGGGTCCTACGGAATTAGTGCACTTGAAAAGATAAAACTGGTGAAGTTATTGTGGGATTCAATTGGAACCGAGTATGGCGGAAGACATGAATTATATGAAAGAAACTATGCCGGAAACCACGAGGGGATTCGATTAGAAACATTGTTTTCCGCTCAAGCAACAGGGAAGGCAGCCGAATTTGAGGCCTTTGCCGATCAATGTATGAGTGATTATAATCTAGACGGCTGGACGAATCCGACATGGGTAAATCCGGATGATGTCAGCTACTTTAAAAAATAACCAAAAATAGTCGAATTCTTATTGGAACAAATTAAAACTATTGAATTTATAGGAGGTTGTAATCATGTCCCATTTTGATGTAGCGCAATTAGCACATGTTGAACTTTTTTCACCAAAGCCAGAAGAAACGGTAAAGTTTTTCACACAGTTTATGGGTCTTCAAGAAACAACGAGAGAGGGACAATCCGTATATTTACGAGCATATGAAGACTTTTATCACCATACGTTAAAAATTACGGAATCAAAGGAAGCAGGCATGGCCCATACGGCCTGGCGGACTAGTTCAGAAGCAGCACTTCATCAACGAGTTATATCCCTTGAAAAAAGCGGCTATGGTAAAGGCTGGATTGAAGGTGATCTTGGACATGGAGCAGCATACCAGTTTCAAACACCAGATGGTCATAAAATGGAGCTCCTGTGGGATGTTGAATACTACAAGGCACCAGAAGACCAGAAAACGCAATTAAAGAGCCGTCCACAAAAGCGTCCAAATGTTGGGATTCCAGCAAGACGTCTGGATCACGTCAACTTAATGTGCAGCAATGTGACGCAAAACAAACAATTCATGGCTGATGAATTAGGCTTTAAACTCCGAGAAAATATCGTGTTAAATGATGGCTCAGAAATTGGTGCCTGGATGAGTGTCAGCCCCCTTGTCCATGAAGTAGCACTTATGGGAGATCGAAGTGGCGGTAAAGGACGTTTCCATCATATTGCCTACTGGTATGGTTATCCGCAGCACCTAATGGATCTTGCTGATTTACTAGTTGAGAACAATATTGTGATTGAAGCTGGACCAGGAAAACACGGTGTAAGCCAGGCATACTTTATGTATGTTTTCGAGCCGGGAGGAAATCGCGTTGAAATGTTTGGAGATTCTGGCTACCTCATTTTGGACCCGGATTGGAAACCAGTTACGTGGAAAGAGGAAGAACTTGATAAAGGAATTATCTGGTACGGTTCTCCACTGCCAGAAGAGTATTTTCTTTATGGAACACCTGATTTATCAAGGGAAAAAGTGAAATAAATTTCTAGAAAAAGATAAGAGATTCAGAGGTGAAACTAGTGCAGGTACACCAAGAGGGAACATTAATCTTACGGTCTTCGATTACTGCAATCGGTTCATTTGATGGTGTCCATCTCGGTCATCAAACAGTGATGAAGAAATTGGTAGCAAGAAGCAAGCAATTAGGTGTTCCAAGTGTGGTTTATACGTTTGATCCTCCTCCTCGAGTTTATTTTAAGAATGTATGCCAATTGACTACGATTGAGGAAAAAGTTAATAGAATACGTGAACTTGGTGTTAACCATGTCGTGTTGGCGCAATTTAACGATGAATATTTAAATGGCTCTGTCAGTCACTTTATCAGTGACTTAAGAGCCCTACATCCAGTTGAAATAATTGTTGGCTCCGATTTCCGCTTTGGTAAGAATCGAAGCGGAGGTGTGGAAGACCTGTCGGAATATTTTCAAGTGCGTGTTATCGATCAGGTTTGCTGCGAGAAAGGGAAGGTTATTTCATCTTCCCGAATCCGCGATTTACTATTAAATGGAGAAAATCAGGAAGCACAATCACTATTAAACTGGTAGTTTATTGATAGGAATTGTAAAGTCTTATGCTATTAATAGAGGAGGCTTAGCCATGGATGATCGTAAATTTAGAAGTGCGATGGGGAAATTTGCCACTGGAGTAACCGTGATTACGACTGAAGTGGATGAAGTGGTACACGGTATGACCGCAAATGCGTTCATGTCTGTATCACTACATCCCAAGTTAGTGGTTATCTCTATTGGTGAGAAAGCACATATGCTTGAAAAAATAAAGAGGAGCAAGCTGTTTGCTGTGAATATTTTATCAAGTGACCAACAAGAGTTATCGATGATCTTTGCTGGACAAATAAAAAGGAAAGTGTCATTTGAAACCTTAAATAAACTGCCAGTAATCAAAGGAGCAATAGCTCAAGCAACATGTGAAGTGGTGAATACTCATATTGAAGGAGATCACACTTTATTTATTGGAAAAGTAACAGACATTCATGTTGAAGACCACGAACCGCTTCTTTTCTTTAATGGAAAGTATCGGACATTACAAATGGAAGAAGTAAGAATGTAAAATGAAACCTCATGAAGGGAGGTTGTATCATGCCATTTATTCAAATAAATATTTTAGAAGGGCGTTCCCCCGAGAAAAAGGAAAAGCTTATTCGTGAAGTAAGTGATGTGGTGGCAAAAGTGTTAGAGGCACCCATCGGGAATATTCGTGTGTTAATCCAAGAGATGCCGCAGGAGCACTGGGGGATAGCGGGTGAATCCGTGAAGAAACGAAATCAAACCACTTCAAACGAGTGAACGAAATGAATCCTGTTCAAACGTTTAATTAAGGAGGGGATCTTTTTACTGACGTGGGATTGTAAGGATAGTAGGCACCCCCTAAAATTTAGAGGATACCATTTACTAAAAGAGTTAGTTAACTAATCCATTTAGGATGAATATCAAAGGAGCAAGTTTATTCCTTCAATTCTTCAAGTATTGTCTTAATGTAGTAAGAAGGGATCGCTGCTCCAATAATTTCTTTGGTTTCAGTTTCAGGGTTTTGTAATGTGGCAAAAATTACACCTAACACTTCTCCATTTTGATTAAGAACGGGACTTCCACTATTCCCTTTATAAATCGGAGCTTCAATTACTAACACCGGAACATCCCAGTCTTTTAACAAGATATTATCTACAATCGTCCCTTCATTGGCTATCTGGCTAAATGCTAACGGATTTCCAATGAATATTATTTTCTTGCCGGCCCATTTTTCCCACTGTTGTTCAACATGTAGTGGAAGAACAGGGAGGTTATTTGCCTCTATATCAACAATAGCGAGATCAAGTTCCGGATGTTTAACGATTACCTTCCCTTTGAAGGATTCTCCTGTTGCAAAATGGACGTTTACAGTATTAGTATTTTCAACAACATGTTCGTTTGTCACAATTAATCCATCTGGAGCGACAATAAAGCCTGTTCCCTTAACCCCGCCCCATTCAATGGTCACAACTGCTTTCTTGTATTCCTGAACTGACGATTGCTTAGAAAGACGATTTGACACTTGGATAAAGCGGATCGCTGGGATATTAAATACATCAATCCACATCCCTAATCCGCTAATTAACAATGCAAAAATAAGCAGTGAACTAACAATTTTAACGATGAATTTTTTCCTTTTTTTTCTTTGCGCTTTTTCATTTTCCCATTCTTTTTCCTCATCTTCAGAGAAAAAGGCTTCCAAATCCGTTTCTTCATCAGGATGTTCATGGTTAAAATCTTGATATTCTTTCTCCACTTTATCCCCCTCATAAAAAAGCAGTATATTCCTATTATATCGATTTTTATATGCTCATTTAACACTAGTTCTGAAAAATGGAACTGTTTTAGAGGTAAAGATGAGATTTTGTTGAAATTGTATAGTAAGATAAAATTTCATTTCTATGGGTGAGATGGGATAATTTGGCCGAGATTCAATTTGCTTTTTGGAATAATTTGAAGATGATCGTTTTGGTTTTGATAGGGGTGATGTTACAACCAACTTTATCATTGTTTTTATTTTTGTAAAAGATCACGTATTTAGCAGAGAATCTTGGCTGTTTACAGAATAAACTTTACGGTTTGGGAGCTCTAAGCAGTTCAATTGCCCTCCGTAAACCGCTCCTCCATCAATCCCGATGATGTGATTTTTGCCGAAATAAACATTGCAATTATCATCCTCGCAATGGAGGGTCTTAGTTTCTGTATGTCCAAAAATGACAGTTTTTTCTCCATTATATTTATGATGAAAAAAAATTACAGTCTCCAAAATGATCCTAGTTGTAGCCATTTCCATGGGCTTTAAGCCCGTGGGACTCCATTTTGCCACCCATATCTATTAATAGCTTGAATGTTTTTATTGTCACATGTTGACTATCGTGGTAATATGAGAAAAAATAAATTTCCTTTAATCTGGTCCAGAGAGGCCAAAAAGGACAAAAAGTAAACATCGTATATATTGTATGTACATATGTATACCCTTTTGTCCTTAGGATGGAAGGGTATTTTATTTTGCCAAAGTATCTTTTAATCATAGTCCAGTGAGGCTTGGAAGGAGAAGACAGCAAATGAATTATCAGAAAAAAACAGTAGTAGCATCTGTAGCAGGTTTAACCTTAGAAGGTATGGATATTATGTTCATTTCCTTTGCTATGTCCATGATCATTGCAGAATTCCATATTGATTTTACAACAGGAGGACTTATTTCTTCCATTACCAATGTAGGAATGCTATTTGGGGGAATGATTTTCGGTATTTTAGCCGATAAGTTTGGAAGAGTACGAGTTTTTACTTATACGATTCTGTTGTTTGCCATTGGTACGGCGTTAACTGGATTGGCAACAAATATTGAACAAGTATATATATTTAGATTTATTGCCGGTTTAGGAGCAGGCGGAGAATATGGAATTGGTATGGCACTTGTCGCAGAAGCATGGCCAAAGAATAAACAAGGACGTGCTTCTTCCTATGTGAGTATTGGTGCTCAATTTGGTGTGATCCTTGCGGCGCTGCTAAGTGCGATCCTTCTTCCAACTTGGGGATGGAGGGGATTGTTTTTCGTTGGAATCATCCCTGTTATTTTTGCCTTTATCGTACGTAAGAACTTAAACGAGTCACCGGAATGGCTGGCTTTGAAAAAAGGTAAGCATCTCGTAGCAAAGCAGGGAAAGATAAAGCAATTGTTTGCAACAAGAAGAACAGCCCTAACTACAATAGCATTAGCAATAATGGCAACGGTCCAAATTGCAGGCTATAATGGCTTAATGATCTGGCTGCCATCCATGCTGCAACAATCACAAGGGCTTTCGGTTTCAAGTTCTGCCTTGTGGACGATTAGTACCGCTGTTGGGATGATTGCGGGTATGCTGACATTTGGACAATTTATGGACCGTCTAGGAATGAAGCGAACGTATGGAATATTCTTATTCGCATCGGCAGTGGCTGTATATTTATATTCTTATGCTTCTGGAAGCACAGGAGTTTTAATTGGTGGTGCCATCGTTGGATTTTTCTCGAATGGAATGTTTGCCGGCTATGGGGCATTAATTAGCAATTATTATCCTGTAGAAATTAGGAGCACAGCTACTAACACGATCTTCAATTTTGGAAGAGCGTTAGGGGGCTTATCTCCGATTTTAGTAGGATTTATTTTACAACATGCCAATGTTACCATTGCAATGGGCTATCTTGCTATCCTTTATTGTATTTCGTTTGTGGCCATGACTAGTTTGGGGAAAGGGCAGGTTAAACAGAAGCAGGAAACCATTAATACACTTACTAATGCTGTATAATTACATATTAAGCCATTACTTCGCAAGTTGGAGGTGATGGTTTTTTTCTTTTCAGTTAGTTTAATTGCGTAATCATATTAAAACTGTTCTAGATATTATAGAACAATTTTGTTATAATAAATATAGAACAGATTGGAGGGAGACAAGTGATTGTCCGAATTGAACCAAAGTCTGATATTCCGATCTACACACAATTGACTAATCAAATTATTGAAGGCATTGCACGGGGAGATCTTCAATCAGGAGATACCCTTCCATCAGTAAGGACCTTTGCGGCAGACCTGGGCATGAATATGCATACAGTAAATAAGAGTTATCATGAATTAGAAAAAAAGGGGATTATTCGAATTGTGCCAAAGTCTGGGGCTGTGATCTCTTCAGTAGAGGAAATTAAGAAACTTAGTTCTTTAGCTTACAAGAGGATAGCGGATGAATTTAGACCAATTCTAGCAGAGGCGCTTGTTATAGGTATGGCAAAAGAGCAGATTCAAGAGCTCGTAACATCGATTATTCAGGATATAAAAGAAACAAAGTAACTTCATTCATTTTGAGCTATTCACAACAAGACAAAAAAGCTTAATGCACGATTAATAAGGAGGCACAGTTTATGTCGTTTATCATTTTTCTTATCATCTCTATTTTTCTATCAGCTATCCAAACGGTCATTCCGTTTTTAGTTAAACGAACAGTTGTATTTGGCGTATCGATTCCTGAACAATTTATTAATGAAGAAAAACTGACTGCATATAAAAAAAGGTATGCTCTTATCATCTTCTTCACGTCTATCATTACTTTAGGAATTTATTCAATATGGGCTCTCACACAGGATCCTACAGAAGAGCAAGTTGTGTTATGCGGTACCGGTATTCAATTTGGCATTATTTTGATCAGCCTGTCATTATATTTTTATTTCCACGGAATGACCGTTAAATTAAAGAAAACTCGCAGGTTTGCAGAGAATTTAAAGCAAGTTCAAATGACTGATTTATCGATTCGTTCACAGGATGAAATGCTTCCTTGGTATGTATATTTATTGCCGATTATCATCATAATCGGATTAATTAGTTATACTGCTCTTCAATATAATATCCTGCCAGAACAGATCCCCACACATTGGGGTATCAATGGAGAAGCTGATAGTTTTACCGCAAAAACACCATTTTCAGTCATTTCGATGCCATTAATCATGTTAGTCATGCAGTTCATGTTCCTTGGAATGAATATCGCAACGAAAAAATCTGGTATAAAACTGAGTGTGACAAGTACGCATGCTTCCCGACTGCGGCAGCTTTCTTTAAGAAAGTATTCGAGCTGGTTTATGTTTCTAACAAGCATATTAATCACCTTGTTGTTTAGCTCTTTTCAGTTATCGACCATTCATCCGCATCTAATCTCTAATAATGAGATGGTTGCACTGCCGTTTATATTCTTAATTGTTATATTAGTAGGTACTATTGTCTTTGCCGTGAAGGTTGGGCGTGCTGATAAAAAGATACCCGATTATGCCGATGGGAAATTTACCGACCTTGATGAGGATGGGTATTGGAAGGGGGGACTGTTTTATTTCAATAAGAACGATCCGTCAATCTTTGTTGAGAAACGTTTTGGAGTTGGCTGGACGATCAATTTTGCCAATCCATTGGGATATCTTATTGTTATTGTTCCTATCGTCTTAGTCCTACTGTTCTCATTTTTATAATGACTATGAGGTCAGTCTAAGTAACGCTATAAATGTGGATATTATTGAACGTGAGAGCCCAATCCTTAATACAGGACTGGGCTTTTTCATTTTATATAAAAATTTACTGTAAACTTCCAGTTGTCGCCGCAGCAGAAAAGCTGCAAGTATCCGAGGAAATGATGATTCGCACGGTTGCCCTTAGTCACCTGATCACCATTCATATCAAATCCAAATTTGGCCGCCTTTCAGCTTTATGCGGGGTAACGGCAGCTGGAATGGGTGCAAGTGGAGCAATTGTATATTTATTAAATGGGGGTCTTCAGCAAATAAAAGCAGCGATTCAAAATACAATCGGCAACGTTTCAGGAATGATTTGTGACGGGGCAAAGGCAGGCTGCGCAATGAAGGTTTCAACTTGTTCTAATGTCGCTGTTCAGTCAGCTCTGCTCGCATTAAACCATCAAGAAATAAAATCAACAGATGGCTTTATTCACGATGATGTGGAAAAAAGTATTGAAAGCTTTTGCAAACTTGGGAATGAAGGTACGAAGCAAACAGACGAATTAATATTAAAATTAATGCTTGAAAAATAAGGGGATTTTTTTATAAATCGCATTCCCCTTCATCCATAGAAAAGGGTGCCTGCTCCCTGTTAATATAAGTTTTAAAGTGGAAGAGAAGGCACTCTTTTCGACTAAATCAAGTTCAAGCAAATGGTAAGGCTAAAATAAATGGCCCTAAGCCGGAAAGTGTAGGCATCCAAAAATAAAAAACAGCCTCTAATAAAAGAGACTGTCTACAGGTTTTTTTAGTGGATTATTATGTTATTAAGACTATAAAACATGCATCAGCATCCGCTTAGCGGCTCCGACGCCATGCTTCCTTAAAGACAAATAATCCAAAGACAATAAAAGCAAGGAAGCCAATTAACGCAATTAGGATATTTAATATATTGCCAAGGTTACCTAAGCTCAATAATGCAAAGAAATCAGAAATGAATCCTAATACTGCAAATAGTAGCCAAACTGCTCCTGTTAAAAATCCAAGAAAAATTCCAAAAACACCCCAGTAAGAATGCCCATTACTCATAGAATTCCACCTCCTGTCTAAGGTTGTTCCATATTAATGTATGCGGTTACTTTTGAACTTGTTTGTGAAAAGACAAAAAGTAGGCTCAACCCCGGCAAAAATAAGGCTATGGAATCACTTGAAGGAGGTTTAGGAGAATTGGTAAGAATTATTTTGGAAATCCAAAAGTCTCCCGGTAGCATCCGAGTTTGATTTGGTCGTATGGCACATCTTTCCGAATGTATATGCTATTCCACTCTTCGAGTCAAATCGTTTATCCTGTTGGTTAAGAGATTAGGAAAAAACCTCCATGCTATATGGAGGCAGGGATTGTAAAACAGTTCTAGGATTTTAAATGATTTCAGATAGGTGTATTTGATAGTTAAATTAAGCTTTTGAATACGAATTGCTAAAGGTTAATAGCCAACTTCGACCGATGCGATAACTATGTACATCAGATCATTCTTATCTCCCTTATCCTCGAGGACAATCCCGCTGGTTGTCTTCATTCCTCCATCCATTACTTCTACTGTAACTTTCCCATATGGCAAGGCTTCTTTTACAGCCGCAATATCCAGCTTATCTTTATCACAAGGAACAGCGAGTTTCACATTCACTCTCATATTATCTAAACTGTTTTCAGGGAGCACAGAACGAATACCTGGCATCGAATTAAAGTGAATGGCATTTTTTACGGCACGAATGGCGGCAGATGTAATATTTTGACCATGCACATCAATCCCCATCCCAGTTTCAATAAACATTAATTTTTCCATAATTGATTCATCATCCTTTCCATTTGCTCTTACCTATTAATTTTACCGTTTTTAATTGATTATGTTAAATATTCGCTCGCATACTTAGAGGAATAATTATTTTGAAATGATAAACCAAAGGAAATTTTGGAGTATTTTACAAATATACCTCGTACATAGATTTTCTATGTATTATTATAATATATATACAAAGAAATATTATGTATTGAAAAGTAATAACTATTTTTCTCCTAAGTATTCATGTTTTATGATTTCCTTATTAATTTTTTTCCCATTTTCGTAAATTAAAAACAATTCCCCTTATTTTCCTAGAGGAATTGTTTTTTACAATTTACTCGAAAAAAGTGTTAAACAGAATCTATCTAAAAACTCCATTAATTGTATTGTTAAAATCGTTCCAAATACCATCTCTATTTCGTCCGTTTCGAAGATCGTTCGTATAGTTTGTCATTCGGCCAAAGAAATCGATATCATAAGAAATATAGACATTGTCAATCGAATTGTCTGCCGCAAGAACTTGTTTTTCTATCCGCTTGTCTAGAGGAGAAGAGGCTTTCTTATAGTTGGTGTTATCACCTGTTCCGATCTTACGTCCAGTTGTTCCAGTACGTTCGATGTTAGTATTATTTGTGCGATCGCCACTAGTTCCACGATTAAGACCTGTTCCAGTATCTCTTGTACCAGTCATACCAGAGGTTCCGGATGCTGTTTCGTTATTACCGTCAAGATTATTTCGATTTACACTCACGGCAACATATGCATCATTATTTCGAATAATGACATGGGCCTGATCAACTTCTTTTAAGCGTTCCACATTCTTACTTGCACGGCTTGAAACCCTTAAGTTTTGATTTGTATCGTTGGTTGGTATGACACCATCATCGGTGTTATTTCTTACATTGTTCGCTCCCAAATTGTTTCTTCTGTTATCTACTGCATTATCATTATTATTACAACCGGTTAAACAACATAAGGCAGTTGCTAATGCGAAAGAAACCAAACCTTTTTTTGCCAAGTGGATCACTTCCTAAAATTAGACTTATAAATATATATTGACCAATTTTAGCGTTACAATTCTTGACTACGACAGGTAAATTTATAATGACATCCTATAAAAAGTAAAGTAGAAGTAAAGCATATAATATTATTTCAATAATTTTTTTATAGGGATATTGATGATAAAGAGGGGGAGGTTTTTACCAAATGGACAGGCTGATAGGAGGTTTTCAAGAATCAGACCTGGTCATCACCGGGTGGCGTCCAAGTGTGCCCATCTTGTACAGAGGGTACAAGTCCCGAACGGTTAAGGTAGTATCAGCCGTAGCGAATGATAAGAGTATCGGATACGTAGTAAATGGAAGGATATGGCGAAAAAGGTAAGCATATAAGTGATATCTTTTCGAGTTTGGATGACATTCCTTTATACAGTAAAATACACCGTTTTTTCGACTTTGTGTGACCGAGAATTCAATGATAAGATGAAACCTACGGAAAAGACAATTCGCCATATGAAAAGAACTGAAAGGAATGATTTGCTATCAATCATTTACAATTAAGTTATACGAGCGAAATGGAAAAAGCGATGCAAAGTGCGCATGGTGTAGGTTATGAAGAGTATATGAGACATCATTCAGTAAGAATGAGAGTCGAAAAAAGCCGTGAAAAGGATTATATTACGTGTCGCAGAATGGTTGCTGATCTAGACCGGCTTATTCATTATAATAATCGCTTAAAGTCATGAATAAAAGGGGAAACCAATGTGAATTAATACTGGTTTCCCTTTTTATCTTTCAAATAAAACAAAATTCACCAATAAAAAGGTGATTTAAAAAAGTTCGTTTCTCGCATTCTTTGAGCAGGGGATATTACTTCTCGTCTGTTTTAGCAAGTGCTATTTAAATGGTTTTTTTGAAAGCTTGATCTCTAACAGTTCAAGGTTTTTGTCATCCATTATACCCCTAAGATCTGGGCCAATTTCGCTTGATCAAATCCTAGGATAACTTCTTCACTATCTTCATCTTTGATAATGGTTGCTGGCGTAGCAGCAGCACCTAATTCAATAAGTTCTTGCAGATATTGATCGTTTTTACGTATGTCTTTTTCTTCAAACTCAATCCCATTTTCTTTTAACCAAAGTTTTTCCGCATGGCAAGGCGGGCACGTCTCTTGAGAATAAATAATCACTTTTTTCATTTTACTACCTCCAGTTCATTAAAGTTATTGTACTATGAATTCTGTTTCCATGAGTACAATTATATACTGTTGATCAATATTCAACGGCGTGACCTCTATAACAATTAAAAGCCGCAAGACCAGGTCTCCTTTTTTATGCTTTGTGTAATCTTATTTATATAGAAGAAATGAAGGTGAGTTTGCGATTGTGTATGTGTGGAAAATGCCAGCCGTGAATTCACAAATTGAAAAGGATTATAATCAGCGGTCGAGGCATTGATAAAATACAAAAATTTGAACTGTGAATGGTAGACTAATAACCTTAGCGGAGGAAGAGATGGCTGTTGTTATTTAATTTTTCTCCATATTATCGGAATTACTTATACTGACAGACACCCTTTTATAAATTTTGTATTTTTCAGATAAAAGTCTCTTGAACTATTCAGAAGATTCTTGTAAAATAAGAATTAACTTCATCCTATCCGCCTTTACAGCGGAAGGTAGTGTGGATTTTCGCTAATTTTATAAATTTGACTGATAAGTATCCACTTCAGCCCTAGCCGGCTGGTTTAAATGGAGCCCGTAGCCAGTCCCTGCCACATATGTGTGTTTGGGCTGGCTTTTTGTACTTTTTTGGGAACTTTTTTCGACAGGAGGTGGTAATTTGAAAGGGGCTTTGGAAGGGGTAAAAGTATTGGATCTAACTAGAGTACTGGCTGGTCCTTTTTGTACGATGATCCTAGCGGATCTTGGCGCAGATGTCATTAAAGTAGAAGCCCCGGGCGGCAGCGATGAAACGAGATTCTGGGGACCTCCGTTTCAAAACGGTGTAAGTGCCTATTATTTATGTGCCAATCGTAATAAGAGAAGTATAACTGTTAACCTGAAAACGGAAGAGGGAAGGGAAATTATTCGATCGCTGGCCAAAGAAGCGGATGTTCTCATTCACAATTTTAAAACAGGATCGATGGAAAAATGGTTGCTGGACTTTGAGTCTTTGAAAAAAATAAATCCATCGCTAGTGTATTGTTCCATCACCGGGTTCGGGGAAACGGGGCCGTACCGACATTTGCCCGGTTATGACTATATTATTCAAGGAATGAGTGGGCTAATGAGTATAACTGGGAGTGAAGAAAGTGGTCCCATAAAAATCGGTGTGGCAATGGTGGATATTTTAACAGGTTTATATTCAGCCATTTCCATAGAAGCAGCATTGTATGAAAGAGAAAAATCCGGTGAAGGGCAAAAAATTGATATGTCGCTGATGGATACGGCGGTAAGCTCGCTCGCTAATGTAGCCAGCAATTATCTTATTTCAGGAGCAATTCCGCGTAGACTTGGAAATGATCACCCAAATATTGCTCCATATTCGAAATTTAAAGTATTAGATGGTGAAATGATCATTGCAGTGGGGAATAATCGGCAGTTTGCCATCCTATGTGAAGTGTTGGGAATTAGCAAAATTGCAGAAGATGAAAAATTTCGCACTAATGAGGCAAGAGTTGAAAATAAGCTAGAGCTTACGAGAATTTTAGAAAACCAGCTTCAATTAAAATCTATCAATGAGTGGATAGAACGATTCTCGCAAAAAAACATCCCTTGTGGTCCAATCCATACAATGGATCGAGTATTTGATCATCCACAAGTATTAGCTCGTGATATGGTTGTTCAAGTGAATCACCCGGAAGCAGGGATGGTAAAACTCGTTGGATCACCTATTAAACTATCAAGAACTAAAGCAAAAATAGAACGCCACCCTCCTATCGCGGGGGAACATACAAGTGAGATCTTGCAGCAAGCAGGGTTTTCATTAGAGGAGATCACCCAATTAAAAGAAAATAATATTATTTAAAATTCCAAAAAAATAAGAAAACTCGCCGATTGGCGAAGTTGCACTTATGCCTAATAGGGGAGGTTATACTCTCCTATCGGCTTAAAAAAAATCAGGAGGCGGATTGGCTATGGATTTTGATTTTAAAGAAGAACAAGAGATGTTAAGAAAGATGGTTAGAAGTTTTGTAGATAAGGAAATTATTCCAAATATGACGCAATGGGATGAACAAGGATATTTCGATCCGATTATTTGGAAGCGTTTAAGTGAATTGGATTTTATGGGTGTATGCATTCCTGAACAATATGGCGGCATCGGCATGGATTATAATTCGTTGGCAATCGTATGTGAAGAGCTGGAAAGAGGCGACACAGCCTTTCGTACGGCGGTATCCGTTCATATCGGATTAAACAGCCTGACCCTGTTGCAATGGGGTACAGAGGAACAGAAACAAAAATATCTCGTTCCGCAGGCAAAAGGGAAAAAAATCGGCGCTTTTGGATTAACAGAACCGGGAGCAGGATCAGACGTGGCATCCCTCTCGACAACAGCTGTAAGAGACGGTGATGACTACATTTTAAATGGCTCAAAAACATGGATTTCTTTATGCGATGTGGCCGATCATTTTATCGTGTTTGCTTATACAGATAAAGAGAAAAAACATCATGGAATTTCCGCATTTATCGTGGACCGTACCATGCCTGGGTTTTCATCGAAAGCCATTAAAGGAAAGCTAGGGATTCGTTCCGGAAATACAGGTGAATTGTTCTTTGATCAGGTAAGAGTTCCTAAGGAAAACTTACTTGGTCAAGAAGGGGAAGGCTTCAAAATTGCCATGGCTGCACTTGATAATGGCCGCTTTACGGTTGCTGCTGGGGCAGTTGGGCTCATCATGGCCAGCTTAGAAGAAAGTGTTAGGTATTGCCATGAACGAAAAACCTTCGGTAAAGAAATAGGAAAACACCAGCTTGTACAGCAAATGATTGCCAATATGGAAGCGGGATTGCAAATGAGCCGTTTATTGGTTTATCGTGCCGGCGAGCTTAAAAACAAAGGGGTACGCAATACCAGGGAAACCTCTCTTGCAAAATGGCAGGCATGTGATTTTGCCAATAAAGCGGCGGATGATGCTGTGCAAATCCATGGAGCCTATGGGTATTCAAGCGAATACCCTGTCGAACGCTTCTTAAGAAACTCCAAAGCACCCGTAATTTATGAAGGAACAAGAGAAATTCATACCATCATGCAGGCAGAATATGTCCTTGGGTACCGTGAAGATAAACTGGTTAATAAGATGCTGCCAGCGTGGCCATTTGAATGTGATAAGTCTAAGGTAACAAACGGGTAAGGAATCAATAAACGGCAGGGGCGGGAACATCATTACATCCCGCTCCTCCCCCTTCTATAAAACCATCTCAAAGGAGTGATTGAATATGAATCAAATAGGATTAATGGATTATTTGATTGACTTAGACAAAAAGCATTTTATTCATCCAACATCTTCGTTGAAGCAGCAGCATGAAACGGGTGCACCGTTTATTTTTACGGAGGGCAAGGGTGTCTATTTAACGGATATTACGGAAAAAAAAGTGTTGGAAGGCATGTCTTCCTTGTGGAATGTCAACGTAGGCTATGGCCGCGAGGAATTAGCCGAGGCAGCCCGCGAACAAATGGAAAAATTGGCGTTTACCAATTCCTTCTCGTCTATGAGTAATGAGCCTGCTATCCGTCTTGCCGCAAAACTAGCGGAAATCACACCCGGTGACTTAAACGCTGTTTTCTTTACCTCAGGAGGTTCCGAATCAAATGACACCGCTTACAAACTAGTTAGATATTATTGGAAATTAAAGGGTTTGCCGAAAAAAACAAAGATTATCTCAAGAAAGAAAGGATATCATGGAGTTAATATTGGGGCAACAAGTGCAACGGGAATTTCCCCCTTTCATCAAATGACGTCTTCGCTTGCTCCTGACTTTCTTCATGTGGATACCTTTTCTTTGGACTCTCTTCGTGGGTGTATTGAAAAAGAGGGTGCCGAAACGATAGCTGCCTTTATAGCCGAGCCTGTTCAAGGGGCAGGTGGTGTCAATATTGCACCAGATGGATATTTCCAAGAGATTAGAAAAATCTGTGATGAATACAATATTTTATTTATTGCCGATGAGGTGATTACCGGTTTTGGACGAACAGGAAAAATGTTCGCCTGTGAACACTATGAGGTTATTCCTGATGTGATGCTCATTGCCAAAGGAATTACAAGCGGCTATATCCCATTAGGTGCCGTCGTCGTAACCGAAAGTATTCAACGGGAGCTTGTTGACCTTTCTGAGGGAGTTCTCCTCCACGGTTATACCTATAGTGGTCATGCAACCGCCTGTGCTGTGGGTTTGAAAAATATTGAAATCATCGAAAGAGAAAACCTAGTTGAGAATGCAAGGGTAATGGGAGAAGAATTACTTAAAGGCTTTTATGAAATTCAACGTGAGATTGACATCGTAGGGGATGTCCGGGCAATCGGTTTAATCGGCGCTGTCGAAATAGTGGACCCAGTGACGAATCATCGCTTCCCAACACTGATTGCTCCAAAAGTAAGTACAGAGGCAGCAAAACGAGGGTTAATTGTTAGGACAGTGGGCTTCGAAGGAATGGATACAGTTGTTTTTGCTCCTCCATTGATTATTAACAAACAAGAAGTCCAAGAACTGATCTCGATTTTACGAGATTCATTGCTGGCTGTACAAAAAAGTTTGTAAGGGGGATTCTGTATGTTGGTAAGTCAAAAACAAAAAGGGATTTTTATCGGAGGAAAGTGGTCTGAAGCCTTTAATGGAAAAACAAAGGAAGTAGTGAACCCTGCGACCTTAAAAAAAGTGGCGGATGTTACATATGGCGGTAAGGAGGATGCCAAAGAAGCGGTTGCTGCTGCAGTACGTGCTTTTCCTGCATGGTCCCAAAAAACCGCTCGTGAACGCTCGACTTTCTTATATAAAGCCTATGAAAAAATGATAGAAAAAAAAGAAGAGATTGCCAGAATTTTAACTTCTGAGCAAGGCAAGCCGTTGTCTGAGGCAAGAACGGAAATTGAATCAGCGGCCAGTTATTTACTATGGTATGCAGAGGAAGGCAATCGTATCTATGGGGAAATCATTCCATCCTCGAAAGCCGGAAAACGTTTGCTGGTAGTCCCGCAGCCAGTTGGGGTCATCGCTGCGATCACCCCATGGAATTTCCCTGCGGGAATGGTCACGCGCAAGCTTGGTCCAGCTCTTGCCGCAGGATGTACCGTTGTTTTAAAACCAGCCTCCCAAACCCCACTAACCGCCATAGCGATTGTGAAGATTTTTGAAGAAATCGGACTTCCTGAAGGGGTATTAAATCTCGTCACAGGGGATGCGAGAGCCATTGGGGACCTATTGACAGAAGATCCGAATGTTCGGTTAATAACGTTTACCGGTTCTACAGAAATCGGAAGAGAATTAATAAGGAAAAGCTCCCAGAATATTAAAAAATTGTCATTAGAATTGGGAGGTCATGCTCCGATTATCGTTATGGACGATTGTGAAGTGGATTTGGCGGTCGATTTGACGATAGCAAGTAAGTTTCGCAACTGCGGTCAGACATGTATCTGTGCCAATCGCGTCTATGTCCAAAGAGGGATTGCGGATGAGTTTGTAAGAAAGCTTACGGCCAAAGTAAAAAAGATGAAAATTGGAAACGGAATTGATGAAGATACAGTAATTGGTCCATTAATTGATCAGACTGCGATTGAAAAGGTTATAGAACATGTTGAAGATGCTGTTTCGAAGGGAGCAGAAGTGGCAGAGGGCGGAAAGGAATGCAATGGATCTGCTCAAGGAAATTTCTATCTGCCTACTGTTCTTTTAAATGTAACTGATGAGATGAAGGTGATGACCGAGGAAACATTTGGTCCAGTTCTGCCAATTGAAATTTTTGATAACGAAGAGGAGGTAGTAAAGAAAGCCAATCACATTCAATTTGGTTTAGCTGCCTATATTATGACTGAAAACACCAATCGTGCATTTAAGCTGATGGAAGCTCTCGAATATGGGATTATCGGCATTAATGATGTATTTCCGGCTACAGCTGAAGCCCCTTTTGGCGGAATCAAAGAATCCGGCCTTGGAAAAGAGGGCGGCAGAGAAGGAATCCAAGAATTTGTAGAAATGAAATTTGTTTCCCTGGGACTAAGCAAATAAAAAAGGAGAGGGAGCTGCCAAAAGCAGTTCCCCCTCCTTTTTATTTAACTTTTTTGTTTTATCGCCTACTGGTACATAGTTTCATATTGTTTGTAAAGATCCTTTAAGGCGGCAATAAGGGCATTATTGGCTTTACCTAAATAACCGTTTTTTAACTCTTCAAGAGGCTTATCAATCCCATTACGTAAACTGTGACCTTTCAAAAGCCTGGAGATATAATTTCTGCCATGGTCGGTAGCTAATGTACAGGAAGCTTCCACAATCACTCCATAATTCTGATCAATTTCTGCTGTAATGGTTAACGTTTCAAAAACATTTCTAGCTGCCATTCCTGATGGTAGCTTGGCATGACCGGCAATAAAATATGTATTCATATTTATCACTCCTTATTCTGACTATATTTAGAATAATATAAAATGGATGATATGATAAGCATAATTTTATTGGGAGATCCTAATAGTTTATAATAGTATTTTGATTTATTTAAATTTTTAGATAACTGCATTTACAAATGTTTAAACTTAATATATTATAATTATGAAAACGTTTTCTAAAAAAGTTGATTATGGAATAAATGACAAACAAACTGTTAAGACTCGACGGCAATTCCCACAAGAATTGTTCAACTCGGGTCATGAAGCCAGTTATAACCTTGTTGGATGTTTATCATCCCTTGGTTTTAGCTGGCTTTTTATGTTCAAAAATGATTGATCGGGGGTGATGTGCTGATAAAAACACTATTTTTATTGAAAGTTCAAGTAGTTAACTAAAGGAAAATTCAAAGGGGTTAACCGAGTGATTTACTGATTTTCATATTTTCATTCGATCTGGAGGGGAATACATGAACGATCCGAAATTATTAAAAATTTTAGGGAATAAAGACGTTCTAGCACTGGCATTTGGAGCGATGATTGGCTGGGGCTGGGTAGTAACAACTGGCTTATGGATAACTGGAGCAGGATCTTTGGGAGCGATTCTTGCTTTTGTTATTGGCGGGCTATTAGTCATTTTTGTAGGGCTAACCTATGCCGAATTGGCATCAGCCATGCCGCTGGCCGGCGGGGAGCATGTTTACAGCTATAAAGCAATGGGGAGAGGCGCTTCCTTTATAACGACTTGGGCTATAATCCTTGGATATGTATCTGTCGTGGCGTTCGAGGCAGTAGCCCTTCCAACCGTGTTTGAATATATCATTCCGAATTACAGTAAAGGCTATTTATATACGATTGCAGGGTGGGATGTTACCGTTACGTGGGCTGGCGTTGGGATCATAGGCTCTATACTTATTACCTGGATTAATTACCGCGGGATAAAGCTTACAACTTCCATAACCTTTATTTTTACTCTTTTAATCCTAGTTGCGGGTATTCTATTGATTAGCGGCAGTTCCCTATCGGGCAATACGGAAAATATGAAACCGTTGTTTGATAAGGGAATGGCGGGATTATTGACGGTACTCATTATGACACCTTTTATGTTTGTTGGATTTGATGTCATCCCACAGGCATCAGAAGAAATTAATTTACCTCAAAAAAGAATAGGCCAACTTTTAATTATATCCGTTGTTTTTGCAGTTATTTGGTATGTGGCCGTTATTTATGGTGTGAGCCGAATCTTAACCCCTGAAGAAATGAGCCAGTCCAATCTTGTTACAGCGGATGCCATGGCAAAAGCTTTTGGTGGGAGTAAATTGATGGCAAATGTTCTCATTCTGGGTGGTATCGGCGGGATCATAACCAGTTGGATTGGTTTCTATGTTGGAGGCAGCCGGGCTATTTATGCCCTAGCGAAGGCAGGAATGCTTCCAAAATCTCTAGGTGATCTCCATCCCAAATATAACACTCCCTACAAAGCCATTTTACTCATTGGTGTATTTTCTACCTTGGCACCATTAATGGGACGTCCTGCTTTAGTCTGGCTCGTTGATTCAGGCGGCCTTGGTTTAGTCGTTTCCTGGTTAATGGTTGCGATTTCATTTATTATTTTGCGTAAAAAAGATCCACGTATGAACCGTCCGTTCCGTCTTCCAGGCGGGACATCTCTTGGATGGATTGCGGTAGTGATGACAGTAGGAATTACAATTCTTTACATGCCGGGGATGCCATCAGCCCTTGTCTGGCCTTATGAATGGGTGATTATTTTTGTATGGGTGATCCTAGGGGCTATCCTTTACAAAATTTCTGTAGACAAATACGGTAAGAAGTATTCAGAGGAGCATATGAAAGAGGAACTGGAACGGGTTATCCAATATGATGATCATGATCCAAAATTAAAATATAAAGATGCGTAAATAAAATAGCGTAAAACCCCGTTAGTCAATAAAGGAATCAAGGTGCCAGACCCCCAGTCAAGTAAAGCGTTGCTTCAACGGGGGTCAGGTATTTTTTTCACGAAGCTATGTCCACCACATATTTCCAGTAGATTCTTTCACGATAACTGGCATGATGTTCTGAATCGCTTTGGTAAAGCCTTCATCAATAGACATTAAGCCGTCTTCATGCTCGATGCTGACGACATCATCATAGCCGTATAGGCGCAGTGTGCTGATGATGTCTGCCCATATTTTTGGTTCGTGGCCAAATCCAACTGTGCGGAAATACCAAGCGCGATTTTTCATATCCGTGTAAGACGTCATGTCGGTTAAACCGTTTCGATTTATATTCGGTTGGTCGATGATGGTATCCTTAGCGTGGAAATGGTGGATGGCGTTTTCACGTCCTAAAATCTTTATGGCCTCGACCGGGTCAATTCCTTGCCACCATAAATGGCTGGGATCAAGGTTGGCACCGATTGCTGGACCGCATGCCTCCCTTAATCGTAACAGAGTGCCTGGTGTATGGACGGAAAATCCGCCGTGCAATTCAAGTCCAATTTTCACCTGATGTTGATCTGCAAAGGCTGCTTTCTCTTTCCAATAGGGAATGATTTTTTCTTCCCACTGCCATTTCAATATTTTTTGGAAATCATTTGGCCAAGGGGCGATCGGCCAGTTCGGATATTTTGCCTGTTCATGGTCACCGGGACAACCGGAAAACGTATTGACGACAGGTACCCCTAGTTTACATGCCAGTTGAACGGTTTTATTAAAAAGGGCATCCGCTTTATCGGAAATTTGTTTTTGTGGATGAAGAGGATTCGAATGGCAGCTTAATGCACTGATCGTCAGTCCTCTCCTTGTGATTTTGTCTAAAAATTCTTTTTGCTTTGTTTCATCCCACAATAATTCATCTACTTTACAATGGGCATCCCCAGGAAAACCGCCGGTCCCCAGTTCTACCGCTTCAATTCCTTTTGCGGTAACAAGATCTAACATATCATCAAGCTTTTTATCCGAAAACAAAACGGAAAAAACCCCTAACTTCATACCAATATCCCCCTTAAATGTAATCCGTTACATTCTATTAAGATGAAAGTGCAATTATTATCAATAAATATTGTTCTATATAGGAAGAAATCGGCATAGGAATTTACAAATTTTATAATTTTTATTAAGTTTGTAATCGATTACAATCCATACAAATTATTTTAAGCTGAAAGTGGGAAGCATCATGGCAAATATTCAACAAGTAGCTGAAAAAGCAGGTGTTTCCGTTGCAACGGTTTCAAGGGTATTGAATAACGTGAAATCTGTCAGTTCTAAAACGAGACTGAAAGTGGAAAATGCGATTAAAGAACTGAACTATGAACCGAGTATGTTAGGAAGAAATCTTCGAAACTCCGAAAGCCGACTATTATTAGTCTTAATTCCTAGTATTTCCAATCCCTTTTACACAGAAATTATTAACGGAATTGAAACGATTGCGATAGCCAACCATTACAACATTCTCCTCTGTGAAACAGCCTCTGATCCAAAGCGTGAAAATATCTACTTTAACATGGTAAAAAATAAACTGGCTGATGGAATTATTTCGATGGATCCAACCATCAATAGGCAAAAACTCAATGAATTAGCTGAGCATCATTCGATTATCCTTTGCAGTGAGTATGAAGAAGGCGGATCTATACCTTATGTCACCATTGATCATAAACTGGCCGCATATCAGGCAGTCAAACATTTGATTAAACTAGGGAACAAGAAAATAGCACTGATTAATTCTGATGAAACATTTCTTTATGCACGTCAGCGCAGAGAGGGGTATGAAAAGGCCTTAAAAGAGTTTGATTTGCCTATCCGAAAGGAATGGATTTGTCATACGGAACATTTAGAATTTGAACATGGCGTCCATGCCATGAGGAAGCTGTTGCAATTAAACGAGAGACCAACAGCCGTATTTGCAGTATCCGACACGTTAGCGATTGGCGCATTAAAAGAAATCAATGTAAGAGGTTTACGTGTTCCAGATGAGATCGCCATTGTCGGATTTGATAAAATTAGCTTTTCCAATATGACGAATCCCACTCTCACTACGGTTGCACAGCCAATGTATAAAATGGGGTGTACCGCTGCAAACATGCTGATAAATCGGATTAAAGGAAAACAAGTGGAAAGCATTGTTTTGGATCATGAATTGGTCATTCGTGAATCCACAATGGGATAGGTTGTCTAAGGAGAAAATAATTGAAGGGGGTATGATCTTGGGAATAAAAGTAGGGATCATTGGATGTGGCTCGATTGCGAAATTCCGCCATGCACCGGAGTATAAAGCAAATCCACATGTTGATGAGATCGTTTTCTTTGACCGAAATAATGAAAGGGCAAAAGAACTGGCCAAGGAATTTGGCGGCAGGGCGGTGGAAACAGTGGAAGAGCTACTTTCTGATCCGACAATTGTGGCTGTTAGTGATTGTTCATCCAATGAAGCCCATCATATTAATTCTTCTAATGCGTTGTTACATGGCAGGCATGTCCTATGTGAAAAGCCTTTGGCGATCAATGTGGAATGTGCTGAGAAGATTCTTGAAGCTCAAGCAATATCCGGTAAGAAATTAATGGTGGATCATAATCAGAGATTTACAAAATCACATCAAAAAGCGAAAGAAATCATTGAAAAAAAAGAATTAGGTGAAGTACTGACCTTCAAGACGTCTTTTGGCCATCAAGGACCTGAAAGATGGGGAGTAGATAAATCGAATGCGACTTGGTTTTTTAAAAAAGAACGTTCCCACTCTGGTGTCGCAGGTGATCTAGGCATTCATAAGATCGATTTAATCCATTACTTATTGGATGATGAAATTGAAGATGTTCACGCTTTCCATGGTGCACTTGATAAAGTCGATGAAACTGGGAAACCCATCGAGGTTTGCGACAATGTTGTCTGTGCCCTAAAGACAAAAAAAGGTCGTTTAGGAACAGCTGCCTTTTCATGGACATATTACGGTTCTGAAGATAATTCAACCACCATTTATTGTCAAAAAGGGATTATCAAAATCTATCATCATCCGGAAAATCAATTGATGATCGAAATGAAGGATGGCGAAGTGGTCAAATATGAACTAGAGCCGATTCAAACAAATGATTATCAATATACTACCGGTGTCATTGATTCCTTTATTGACTCCATTCTTCATGATAAAGAACCAGCTGTTTCAGGAGACCAGGCACTTAGAACACTTAAAGTGATAGAGAAAATTATTGGATAATCCCAATTCATCATTCTAAACAATGGATTATTTTCTATAAATCATTTGTCATAGTCAAATAAAAATATAGATCAATTAACGAAATATTCACTTTTTTATACTATAAATGTAACGGATTTCATACTATAGGATAAGAAATTACGATACTAAAGTCATGTTTGTTATGAATACTACAGACTGTTTATTTTTCATCAATGATATTCAAGGGGGGGTGTCATGTTAGAACAGCTTGCCATCAATTCGAATACGTACCACGGTTATTCTTTAGAGGATGCAGTAAAAGGGGCCAGGAAAGCAGGATTCACTCAAATTGAATTAGCTGCAGTGAAAGACCATACCGCACATGTTTTACCGGAAATGTCTCCGAAAGAACGAAATAGTGTTAAAGAATTGCTTCGAGATCATGGGATGACATGCGTCGGGATTGGTGCGCACAGTAACGTAATGAAAGACGAGGGAATCACTAATCTATTGAATAGTATTGACTTGGCTGTGGAATTTGATTGTAAATATATCATCACAGCTACTGGTGATGCCCATGACGATGCAGATGTGATTGATGATCAGTCAGTATTAGCTATGAACTTAGAACCGATTATTGAAAAATGTAAAAAGCTCAATAAAATACTAGTCCTCGAAACGCACGGAAATAACTTTCCAACAGGCACTTCGTTAAAAAAATTAGCCATGTCGCTAAAGAACCGCGTCAAAATAAATTACGATACAGCAAATGTGATCTTTTACGGGAATACATTACCATATGAAGATTTAGAAGCTTCCATTGATTATGTTGAATTCATCCACTTGAAGGATAAGCGCGGTTTTTTTAACGAGTGGAATTTTCCGGCAATCGGGGATGGGAATCTCGATTTCCCTAAAATATTTGGAATGCTGAAGAAAGCAAATTATAAGGGACCCATTAGTGTTGAGATTGAATTTACGCCATTAGGTCCAGCAAATCTTGATGAAGTAAACCAAAGTGTAATAAGGTCTTTCAACTATCTTTCTAAAATAATCGGTTAACCGTGGTTAGGAGAAGCGGAAGCCATGAAGAATATTGGGCTAGTTGGTTTAGGGTTTATTGGTAAGACTCATTTAGATGCGTATCATCATATAGAAAATTGTCAGGTGACGGCAATATGCACAAGAAATAAGGTGGATAATCAGCAAATCCCGAGTCATTACAGTGGTTCCTTTGTAACAGACTATGAGGATTTATTACATGATCCCAAAATCGACATCATTGATATTTGCGTACCAACCTATTTACATGAAGAATTTCTTATCAAGGCGGCAAATGCCGGAAAACATATCATTTGTGAAAAACCATTAACCTTAACGTTGGAGTCAGCAAATCGAATGGTTGATGCAGTTACGAAAAATAAAGTGAAGTTATTTGTCGGGCATGTGCTGCGATTTTGGCCAGAATATAAGCTGATTAAATCATATAGCGAAAATGACAAATTAAAAGATATTAAAATCGTTCATGCAAGACGAATAGGCCAGGCACCTGCATGGAGCAATTGGTTTCAATACCCCAATAAAAGTGGCGGTGCATTATTTGATCTCCATATACACGATATTGATTTCGTCTATTATTTGCTCGGTCAGGTTGACACTGTCTATGCTGTTGGAACTAAAAATAAATATGGTGCATGGGATCATGTGATGACCTCACTGACATTTAAGAATAATAGTATAGCCTTTGTAGAAGCATCGCAGCGAATGCCAATGGGATTTCCCTTTACTTTTACCTTTAGGGCCCAAGCTAGAAAAAGTACAGTTGATTTTACTGTTGCTGCTGGAGAAAATATAGAAAATATTCATAACAGTGAGCATCAGTTTATTTACTACGATAAGCAGAAGAAGTCTTCGATTGAAATAGAAAAAGGCGATGCATTTCAAAATGAGCTAGCGTATTTTGTGAATTGCGTAGAAACGAACCAAGAAAATTATGTGATCCCTTTAGGCGATGTATTATATTCATTAAAGCTGTTAAAGGCAATTGAACTTTCCTTAGAAACAAGACAAGAAGTTCGATTATAGGGTGTAAATGAAGCAGTAGCAGTTCCTAAAGATAGAAATCCTAAATGATGATGTTGTTGAAAGCTCTCATTAAGATCGAATTCAGTTACCCATCTGAGTGAGTGTCGATCTGGACCGTTTTTTTGAAGGGATCAATTCGTTTTTTTACTAGATTTTGAAGTCTACGAAGGGGGTTCATGGAATGAAAAAGGTTCTATCTTTACTTTTGTTGTTCGTAGTAATAATGGTACCGATTCTGAGCGCGTGTAGTTCAAACACTGAAACTACAAGTGATGACAAGGGGAAGTCAAGTAATACTGGATCGAAAAAGCACAAGATTGGGATTCTTGCACCCGCTGTTACACATGGCTGGGTTGCTGCGGTTGCTTATAATGCCGAAGCTCGTGCAAAAGAACTGTCTAGCGAGGTAGAATACAAGATTCAGACTAGTAATAATGCCGAAGAAATGACTTCTCAATTAGATGATTTAAAAACATGGGGAGCTGAAGCCATTGTTGCTTTTCCACAATGGGAAGGCATGGAGGTACCAATTAAGCAGACACTAGATGAAGGGATCAAGATTGTAAACTTTGATATCAAGATTGATGTGGATGGAGTGTACCGAGTAGCTGGAGACAATAAGGATATGGGGATCCAAGGAGCTAAATACATTGTCGACAAAATCGGGAAAGAGGGAACGGTCGTCATTCTCGAGGTGCCTTCTTCCGGTTCCGTTTCCGAGCTGAGAAAAGCGGGATTCGTTGAAACTCTGAAAGATTTAGCACCAGATATGAAACTACTCACATACGCCACACAGTTTACTAGGGAAGATGGTTTGAAGGATTTTGCTGATATTTTGACAAAAAATCCAAAGATTGATGCTGTATATTCCATGGACGATGAAACTTCTATCGGTGTCTTGCAAGCGATCAAAGAAGCTGGAAGAACTGATATTAAGGTCGTGACTGGCGGTGGGGGGATGCAGGAATATTTTAAGTTGATGCCAGAAAATAATGGTATCTTCATCGAGTCAGCACTATATAGTCCAGCGATGGTGAAAGATGCTGTAAATGTTGCGCTGAAGCTTTTAAAAGGCGAAAAGGTTGCAGAGGAGACGATTATTCCAACCACGATCGTAGATAAAAACAATTATAAGGAATTCCTTGACGATAAGTCACCGTATTAATCAATCATTCTATAGGAACGAAAACAGAAATAAAAGAGAGGTTATGGCATAGCTGTAACCTCTCTTTTAGCAAGGGACTGGTGGTAAAGTCATGATAATCGAGATGAAGAATATTCGAAAGTCTTTTGGAAGCAATAACGTACTGAAGGATGTATCGTTCACCCTAAAAGGCGGAGAAATATGTGGCTTATTGGGAGAAAATGGTGCGGGAAAATCAACTTTGATGAACATACTGGGAGGAGTTCATCAACTAGATGAAGGGATGATCACCGTAGATGGTAATCAAGTGCAGTTTAGCACGCCTGCCCAATCACAGGAAACGGGAATTGCCTTCATTCATCAAGAATTGAATCTCATCAATGATTTGCCAATATATGAAAACATGTTTCTTGGGAGAGAGTTAAAAACTAAAAGAGGTCGACTTGACCTAGAAAGAATGATTCGCGAAACAGAAGAAGTGTTCAAACAAATGAATGTCAACTTACATGCAAAAACGATGGTTCGTGATCTCGATGCTTCCTATAAACAGATCGTGGAAATATGCCGCGCAATGATGATGAAGGCATCCACCATTATAATGGATGAGCCGACAACTTCCTTAACGGATCATGAAATCGAACGCGTCTTTACCATGATGAGTACCTTGAAAAATAACAATGTAGGGATTATTTTCATCTCGCATAAATTGAATGAGGTCATGCAAGTTTGCGAGAAATTCATCGTACTCCGCGATGGTCAACTCGTTGAAGAAGGAAAGGTGAGTGAAGTCACGACTGAAGATCTGGCACGGTTTATGGTGGGATATGATGTGAGAACAGAACCGCTCATGCGAGAGAAAAAGCTAGGAAATGAAGTATTGCGAGTAGAGGGTCTTACAGATAAGCATGCTTTTCGCAATATCAGCTTTTCAATCAGAGAGGGTGAAATCCTTGGGGTTACTGGCCTCCTTGGTGATGGACGAAGTGACCTTTTTCAAGCGATTTTTGGAGCAGAAAAAGTGTCATCGGGTAAAATTTTCTTGAATGGAAAAGAAGTAAAAATAAAGAGTACAACACAGTCAATCAATGAGGGGATTGCCTATCTACCAAGAAATAGGAAGGAAAATGGAATCATCAAGGATATGAATATTATCGAAAATGCCTCAATTGTTACATGGCCTAAATTTTCAAAGCGAGGTGTCATTCAGACCCAAACTCACGTAGAGAATTTTGAAAAGCAGTGTCAAGCACTTAATATAAAGATGGGAAAGATGACGGACAGCATTAATAGTCTCTCTGGAGGAAATCAGCAAAAGGTGGTGTTAGCCAAATGGCTTTCTGCCGGCCCTAAACTGCTTATTTTAGACAACCCTACCCAAGGTATAGATGTAGGCGCGAAAGAAGATATCTATGATATTATTGTAAAACTTGCGGAAGAAAACATTGCGATCATCGTGCTTTCGAGTGAAGGACAGGAAATCATCCGAGTATGTGATCGAGTACTTGTCATGTACCATGGAGTTATTCAAGGTGAAGTGGCTGGAGAGGCAATGAATCTGCATAATATCATGAGTCTTGCAACAGGGGGACGGCGACTGATTTGAGAGAGGAGGAAGCAAATGATGGAACCTGATTTTGTAAAAATCAATAAAAACTTTTTTGGATGGTTTCGAGCAAACTGGACAAACGTTCCGTTGTTTAGCACAGCTATCGCATTCTTAATCATGGTCATTTTGCAGACATTGGTTCTAGGATTTAATTATGATTCAATTGGCAGTTGGTTTCAATCCTGGTTGAACAACTGGATAAATATTCTACGAAATAATGCGAGTATCGGGATTATTGCTTTGGGCATGACGCTTGTCATTATGACAGCAGGTATCGATTTAGCAGTGGGTTCTACTTTGGTTGTCACAGGTGCTCTCGCTATGATTCTACTTGACACTAGTACCAGAGGAGTCTTAGGACTCTTGGGCTTGACAGGAGTTCCCGCATTTATTGTTACAATCATTTTAGTGGTGTTGTTCGGCTATTTGTTGGGAACAATCATCGGTTTAGCCATTACAAAGGGAAAGGTTCCACCATTCATTGTGACATTGGGTGCCATGATGATTTTCAGAAGTGTAACACAAAACTTCATGCAAGGATATAATCCGAAAGTGCCGATTGAATTTTTACAGATTGCCAGTTTTAAAATTGGCAATTATATGATCATGCCCGTTATCTATTGGGCCATCATTGCCTATATTCTTTACTATGTATCTAAGCGAACCACCTTTGGAAGACAGATCATTGCCGTCGGATCAAATGAAAGAGCCGCCAAACTTTCCGGCGTCAATGTAGAAAAAGTCCAACTGCGTGTATACGCACTAATGGGCCTCCTCGTTTCAATTGCCGCAATCATTCAAGTTTCTCGTATTGGTTCGATGGACTTTTCGAATGCAGGAAGAGGAATGGAAATGGACGCCATTGCTGCAGCTGTGGTGGGTGGAACGAGTATGAGCGGTGGAAGAGGCTTCATCATCGGAACTATTTTTGGTATGTTAATTATTGCCGTCATGAACAATCTATTGAATTTATTTGGTGTCCCTCCATTCTTACGAGAAGCATTTAAGGGGGTTATCGTGATTGGCGCAGTACTTTTGCAAAGAAAGGAAAAAACTTCATAGGAACTATATCATAGAGCCTGGCCACATCTTTCAAGAGGTAAAACGCCATAATAAACAAAACCGCACAGCAGAAACAACATGAGGTGCGGTTTTTCAGTTATAGTATGGATCAGCTTCTTCTCCCATCTGTTTTGCTTTTTTAGTATCTTCGTCTGCATCTGCTGGCTTGTATGTGTTGTATCCTTCATCATTTCAAATGGCTTCGCTAATCCTTCCTTGACTCGTCTTCCATAAGATACATTTTTTCTATAACCTTGAAAGGTCTGAATATTCAGTCCTAATTAAACATACATATTAGTATCAACTGAAAACCACAACAATTCACTGTGCAACCCACATCATCATTAACTTTATTCAAGATTTACGTTGGTATTTTGTTGTTTTTTAAATAAGCCCAAATAAATATGTGAGGAGTTGTTAATTTGTTTAGTTCATTACGGAGTAAAACTGTAATCATTACCGGTGGTAGCAAAGGGATAGGAAAAGGAATTGCTCGTGTATTTGCAAAAAATGGGGCGAATGTGGCGGTGGTTGCCAGAAATCTTGACGCTGCTAAGACATGTGCTGCTAAAATAAAGAATGAAAATGGGAACGTAGTTGCATTTTTCGGTGATGTCCAAGATCGAGAATCAATGAAGGCAGTTGCGTATGAGATAAATAAGAAATTTGGCAGTATTGATGTGTTATGTGCTAATGCTGGGATTTTTCCTTCAGCACCTCTTGAGCAGATGACAAATGAAGATTGGGATACAGTTATGAATACGAATGCGAAAGGTACCTTCCACGCAGTACAAGCATGTATCCCATACTTAAAACAAGCAGAGTATGGACGAGTTGTTATAACGTCATCGATTACAGGCCCTGTTACTGGTTACCCAGGCTGGTCCCACTATGCAGCAAGCAAAGCAGCACAATTAGGTTTTATGAGAACAGCTGCATTGGAGTTAGCTGGTGATCAGATTACCGTGAATGCTGTGCTGCCCGGTAATGTTCTTACAGAAGGATTAGAAGGACTGGGGAATGATTATTTGGAAGAAATGGCTGCCAAGATTCCGATGAAAAAGTTAGGCAGTGTAGAGGACATCGGCTTTGCTGCCCTTTTCTTAGCCTCAAAGGAAGCAGGTTTTATTACCGGTCAAACAATTATTGTTGATGGGGGACAAATTTTACCGGAAAATTAATGAAAAAATAGGGATTTTAGAGATCAATTCAAGATATTAAAAAGGTTGCCATTCATTGCTTAGTAGGTGGTAGGAAATATGTCTTTATCCTTTGAAGAACGAAAAACGACTATTATGGAATCTTTAGAGAAGGAAGAGAAAGTTCAGGTACGGGTGTTGGCCAATATTCTTCAAGTTTCAGATGAAACGGTTCGCCGTGACTTAGACAGGCTTGAAAAAGAGGGATTCTTGAAAAAGGTATATGGAGGAGCCGTCAAAACAAAAATCCATAGCTGGGAATTACCGTTTGATGAAAAAACAATGATTAATAAAAAAGAGAAACAAGCTATTTGTAAGACGGCTGCCAGTCTTGTTGAAGATGGTGAGATCATCATGATTGGAAATGGGACCACACCATTAGAAATCCTCCCATACCTTGCGGGCAAAAATGATATCACCTTGATTACACATTCCATTCCGGTCATGCTTGGTGCAATGGATGTCTTTAAAGGCCACATTATTTTTATTGGCGGTGAAATAGAAAGAAACCAGAAATATACAAGTGGTCCTCTATCAGAAAGGATGCTCGAGATGCTTCGAGCAAATAAAGCCTTCATTTGTGCGGGCGGGATTTCTACTGTTAACGGTATCACCGACTATGATATCAGCGGCTCCAGCATATCCCGAAAAATGATGGAGCGAGCGGAGGAGGTTATCGTTTTGGCGGATCATACAAAGTTCGGAAAAACGACCTTTGCCTATATGTGCTCCTTAACAGATGCAGCCAAGGTTATCACGGATCAAAGCTGCACTAAGGAATGGAGAAATCTATTAGCTGAGAAAGGTATCGATTTATTGATAGCTGAAGAGTTTTAAGGTCTGTGTGGATCAATAGACTTGAAATAAATCATGCCGAAATAGTTTTAGGAGAAATGAGGAGAACGTTATGATTAAATATGGTAGTAAAAAGACAGTTATTGACCAATCCATTCAATGGTGGAATCCAGGAAAAACAGATCAATGGCAAAAAGATGGTATTAATTTGGTTATGGGGAAACGCGAAGGGTATTACTTTTACGATATGGATGGCAAAAAATTAATGGATGTCCATTTAAATGGCGGGACATATAATCTAGGTCATCGGAATCCTGAAATTATCGCGGCATTGAAAGAAGCATTAGACGAATTCGATATTGGAAATCATCATTTTCCTGCCATGACCCGTGCCAAGCTTGCAGTTGAATTGTCAAAATGTACACCCGAAAGTGTTCATTATTCGATTTTATCTGCGGGTGGAAGTGAAGCCATTGATGTTGCCTTAAAATGTGCAAGATATTCCACGAAACGAAAAAAAATCATTTCTATTATTAATGGTTATCATGGTCATACTGGACTCGCTGTATCATTAGGGAATGAACGTTATTCACGTCCCTTTTTGAGTGAAGGAGACGTTTCAGAGTTTATACATGTTCCATTCAATGACTTGGATGCCATGGAGAGAGCACTGATGAACGAGGATGTTGCTTGTGTCATTATTGAAACAATCCCGGCAACATACGGCTTTCCGCTTCCTGAAAAGGGATATCTTTCTACTGTTAAAAGAATGTGTGAGCGATATGGTACCTTATATATTGCAGATGAAGTGCAAACAGGATTAATGAGGACAGGGAAGCTTTGGGGGATTGAACACTATGGGGTTGAACCTGATATTTTAGTTACCTCAAAAGGTTTTAGTGGCGGCATTTATCCAATCGCAGCCACTGTGGTTAGCAAACAGGCGGGGAACTGGATGAATGAAGACGGGTTTGCCCATATCTCCACTTTTGGAGGTTCAGAACTGGGCTGTATTGTCGCTTTGAAGGTATTGGAAATAACACAGCGCAGGGAAGTAAAGCAAAACATTGATTTTGTGGCACGTTATTTACGAACGGGATTAGAGACTATAAAAAAGCAAAATCCTGACTTTTTTGTGAACATTCGCCAATTAGGTGTTGTCATGGGCCTGGAGTTTAACCATCCACAAGGTGCCATTTTTGTCATGCAGCAGCTTTATAGAAATGGTGTATGGGCCATTTATTCCATGCTTGATAATAAAGTTCTTCAGTTTAAACCTGGATTGCTTTGCGATAAAGAATATTGTGATGAGTTACTATCAAAATGTGAACTTAGTATTAAACAGGCAGTGAAGATGGCCTATAGCTATTGCTGACCAAAAGAAGGGAGTAAAGAAATGAGCAATTCCTCGATTGACCCTTTACAAGAATCGTTGGATAAATTTAATCAAATTGCCAGTATGGCAATACACTTATATCCCCTTCTAACTAATTCTACGATTGAACTATTAAATTACTCTGAGAATGCAACCTATCTCGTTACAAAGGCTGTTAATGGTGAAAAATATATTTTACGAGTCGGGCGCCCTGGATACCATACAAAAACAGAGGTGGAAAGTGAGCTTGAGTGGTTGAAGTCCATCAATCAAGATTCTTCTATACAGGTTTCATTACCGATTTTAGGCGGTAACGGTGAATATATTCAATTAGTCTATCATGAAAACGAGGCATACTATTGTACCCTTTTCACGTTTTTAGAAGGCAATGCCCCGAATGAGGAGAACGAAAGTGAACTAATTAGCCAATTTGAGAAGCTAGGTGAAATTACCGCCCAATTACACGAACATTGTATTAATAATTGGGAAAAGCTTAATCAGATCCAGCGGATAACCTGGGATTTTGATTCCATTCTAGGCTCAACACCCAAGTGGGGAAGGTGGCAGGAGGGTATGGCGATTACTCCTGAACGAGCGGAATTATTCACAAAGGTATCTGAGAAAATAAATACCAGACTAGAGAAGTTCGGAAAAGAACCTAATAAATTTGGCTTAATCCATTCCGATTTACGCCTTGCAAACCTCTTGGTTGAACGGGAACAAATTAAAGTCATAGACTTTGATGATTGTGGATTTGGATGGTATCTCTATGACCTTGCTACTTCGATTAGCTTTATTGAACATAAACCGTATGTACCAGAACTAATTGCCTCTTGGATAACGGGGTATCGAAAGGTTCGCTCGCTGTCTGAAGAAGAGGAGCTTGAAATTCCTACCTTTATTTTGATGCGAAGATTACAGCTGATCGCTTGGGTAGGCAGTCGTGATAACGAAACAACACGGGAATTAGGAAGTAGATTTACAGAAGACACCGACAATTTGGCAAAAAAGTATTTAAAAGAAGGAAAATTGTAAGAAACTTTTATAAAAAGGCTTTTTTACAGGTGGTGAAAAAAATGGATGAAGATTTAGTGGAAAAGATTACGAGAATGGTACTTTCAAAGCTAGAAGAATACTCAAATCTGTCCATCCTGAATGAATATAACTCCCGGAACAAGCAAACTTCTGCTTTAAATACGAAGTCTGAATACTCTCCACTTACTCAGGAGGATCTAAAACAATGGGGTAATATTGCATCAACCATTGGTTTGTCAAAAATAACGGAAGAAGTATCTTCATATTTGGCGCCTCTTAATCAGGAAGAGTTGAAGACTTGGAAGGATCTTTCCGCTTCAATTGGTTTTAGAAGTAGTGTACCTGCAGTCATGGAGAAGCAGACTGATTACCTTCCTCTTACGGAAGAAGAGGTAAAAAGCTGGAATCAATTAGAAGTGACTAAACCTGTATTACTAGACAAAGAAAGGTGGAGGAATTTTGGATGGCAATAAATGGTGCACTTGGCATGATTGAAACAAAAGGATTAGTCGCTTCGTTGGAAGCAGCGGACGCAATGGTAAAGGCGGCAAATGTGAATTTAGTCGGAAAGGTTCATGTTGGCGGCGGAATTGTGACGGTACTTGTAACAGGTGACGTGGGCGCAGTAAAAGCAGCAACAGAGGCAGGAAGTGAAGCAGCTGCACGTGTTGGTGAGATTCTATCCGTTCATGTCATTCCACGGCCTCATAATGAACTGGAAATGATTTTACCAACAGTGGAAGGTTAAATTTCTAAAGTAAACTTTTAATAGTTGAAAGAGTGAGGTTAAAAGAATGTTAGAACTAGACCAACAACGGATTGTAAAAGAAGTTTAAAGGCGGTTACAAGAAAGTTCTTCCGGAGCATTTACTATCCCAATCGGAGGCATTAGTTCGTTCGGCCCAATCGGTAAAGAGCATTATTAACCAACTAAGATAAAAATTTTTTTAGGATTAATTGTCTTAATATTTTGACTTATTTGGAGATGATTAAAAAAATACAATTATTGAGTGATGGTCTCTTTTGAATCGATTCATTAGAATTTAGAAATTGTTACGATGGAAGATTGGTTGCGGGAAATTACTGTGTTTGTTTACTCATTCGTTAACTTTTAAGGAGAGAAGGGAGAAAAATGTCTAAAGCTGGTCTCGCGTTGTTTGAACAGAAATCTACTGGTGGAACTGCTCGGCAAATTAGTCCGATTGACACGATGATTTATTCAGCTGCAAATCCGGGGTTGATGTTTGCACTTGTTTATATTATGTGGGCTCCATTTTTATATCCAGGTGCACATATGGTTTGGGCAATATTGGCTGTTGGACAAATGTTTATTATTGCTGGTCTCTATTGGTTATTATCCGTCTCAATGCCAAGGTCTGGCGGTGAGTATATTTACATTAGCCGAATTCTACATCCCTCGCTGGGTCTTATGGCAAGCTTTATGATTACCTTTACTTCCATCTCATGGACGGGAATCCTGTTAAACTGGATTATCAAATGGTCTATCGTAGAATTTTTCTATTCGATTGCCCTTATTAACGGAAATGACCCAGCATGGATTAATTTAGCAGAGTTCTTTAATAGCAATTACATGCACGCAATTATCGGAACACTACTACTGTTGTTTATTTACTTTATTTATTATAAGGGAACTAAGTGGATGGTAAGATTAGCATATTTAACATTGGGTGCAACGATAGTGGGAGCCGTTGTCTTTATTATCGCTAACCTTATCACAGGGCAGGGGACTTTTGCAGCAAATTTTACACAGCTCACAGGTTTAGCCTATGACGATGTTATTCGATTGGCTAAAGAAGATGGTTATACGACAAAGTTCCTCTTTGGTGCTACTGTAATGGCGGGATCTACCTATATTATTCTCAATACATTAGGTTCAACCTTTGGAGCAAATCTTGCAGGCGAGGTGCGTAACGTTCAAAAATCTCAGCTGCTGGCGTTATTTGGGTCACTCGCGATTTTAATGGTTGTTTGGGCGGTTTTTTATGCAATGTCCTATATTAATTTTGGGGATATCTGGTCGAATAGCTTGTATTATCTTTATAATTCCGGCCATGAGGCCTATCCATTTAAGGGCTATGATCCATTTATCACCATAATGATTGGGATCATGACAAAGAATCCAATTTTTGTATTTATGATTGCCATTTGTTTTGCTGTTGCTACATTTGGGTCTGCTGCCGGTTTAGGTTTTGGACCTTCACGTAATATGGTTGCGTGGTCATTTGACCGATTAATACCTAGTAAATTTATGGAACTTAATAAAAAAACAAATTCACCTACGTATGCTTTAAGAACAGTTATTATCGGTGCATGGTTTTTCTTAATGTTAGATATTTTTGTCCCATCCTGGACGGCAAACATTGCTTACACCATATTCACATGGTTCTTAGCATGGATCTTCCTGGGGATTTCTGGCATTGTTTTTTCAACCAGAAAAAAGATATTGTTTAATTCCTCACCGCCAATCGTTAAGACTAAATTCTTAGGTTTGCATTTAGTTACGATTCTGGGCTGGTTAACACTAGCAATCAGCATCTCGATTTGTTATTACCTCCTCATCCCATTTTTAAGAGGAGATCTACCATTTACGATGATTGTTGTCTCTCTCTGTTTAATGTTTATCCCAATTTTAATTTATTTTGTCATGAAACGCCATCATGCAAAGAAAGGGATTGATATCGATATTCAATTCCAGGAAATTCCATCAGATTAATAAAATCATAAAAAAATGATGCGGGGTGAGGGCTATGAAAATATTTTATGCTGGAGATCTGCATGGCGGTGAAACTGCCTTTCGAAAGTTTACAAATGCAGGAAAGTTTTATCATGCCGATTTAGTTATTTATGGGGGGGACTTTACAGGAAAAATGGTGGTCCCCATTGTTGAAAATTCAGGGATCTACACTTGTCGATATTATGGTTCTACTGTGAAAGTGAAAAATGCAAAAGAACTTCCAGACTTAGAACGAAATTTACGGGATGCTGGGTTTTATCCTTTCCTAGTTACTGAAGAAGAGTTAAATCATTTAAATGAGGACGATGCAGAGCGGATAATAAAAGAGCGGCAAATCAATGTGTTAAAGCAGTGGATTGAAATGGCTGATGATAGGTTTAAAGCGGCAGGAATTCCTTGTATTATGATTCCAGGCAGCATGGATGATTTTTATCTAGATGAATTACTTAATGCCGGAAGCTTTGTTCAAAATGGTGATGGTAAAATTATTGAGATAGCCGGATTTGAAATCCTTTCAGTAGGAGGGGGAAAATCAAGTGTATTTAGATACCCGCGTGAATTCAGTGAGGAAGAACTAGCAGAGAAAATCGAAAGTTTAGCCGTACAAGTGAAAGATATGAATAAATGCATCTTCAATATTCACATCCCTCCCTATAACACTGATTTGGATCAGGGGACATTATACGATGATGAGTTAAAGCCAATTCTCGATGGAGATTCTTTAGCAACTGTGCCTACTGGAAGTCTAGCAGTGCGTGAAGCAATTGAAAAATATCAGCCATTACTTTCTTTACACGGTCATGTTCATGAAAGTCGGGGAGTAACTACTTTAGGGAAAACCATCTGTATCAACACAGGAACTGACTATGACCAAGGCTTGCTCAGAGGAGCCTTGGTGGATGTTAGTAGAGAAGGTAAGGTGTCTTATACTCTTACCGCGGGTTAATTTAGAAATTATTCAGTTAGGAGTTGAAATGATTTTGGAAATAATCTACAAAGAGCAGGCTGTGCTAAAAATGTCGGCTAATAATCCACCTGTCAAAAAAGTAAAGCCTGGAAGTACGGTCGTTTTTGAAACATATGATTGCTTCAGTAATCAAATTCAACAGGAGGATCAGCCGTTTAGCTCGGTGGGCTGGGATCAGATTAATCCTGCGACTGGCCCATTATTTGTCGAAGGAGCGGAGCCGGGGGATATTTTAAAAGTGGAAATTATAGATATTAAGATTGCTAGTAAGGGTGTCATGACAACAACTCCTAAACTAGGAGTTCTTAAGGATATTGTTACTGGTGAAACGACAAAAATTATTTCGATTGAAAAAGATAAAGCCATTTTCAATGAGAAACTGCATATCCCAATTAAACCGATGATTGGTGTTATTGGCACTGCGCCTGCAGACGAAGAAATTCCCACCGGAACCCCGGGTGATCATGGCGGCAATATGGATTGTAAGAAAATCATTAAAGGCTCTTGCCTATACTTACCGGTCAATGTCCCTGGTGCGCTCCTTTCTATGGGCGATTTACATGCGGTGATGGCAGACGGTGAAATCGTCATTTGCGGGTTGGAAATTCCAGGTGAAGTAACTATAAAAGTGGAAGTTTTAACTGGGGAATCTTTTCCATTACCATTGCTCGTAAGTGAAGAGAAATTAATAACAATTGCTTCTGCTGAAACATTAGATGAGGCTGCCAAACTGGCAACCAAGAATATGCACAGTTTTTTAGTTCAACAGCTAGACCTCCCGATTGATGTAGCAGGAATGCTATTATCCCTTGTTGGAGATTTAAGAATTTGCCAGATTGTTGACCCTTTAATGACCGCTCGAATGGAACTGCCACAGTGGATATTGGATCAATATAATTACAAAATAAGGTAGTCCTTATTTTGTAACTACAGATTCCATAGATTCCACATAATACAGAAGAAGAAATTGACCGAGTGATTGAAGCCATACAGGCTTGTGTTAACTCATATATACACGTTCAATCATCTCCATAGAGATCATTACAGTTATTTTATTTGAACGCCATTTAAAGAAAAATGGGCACCCTCAAGTTTTTTAGATGGTGCCTATTTATTTTTTCAAAGAAGACTTTGTTAAACGAAATTGTGATGAGGGAATCAGAGAGACTCCTTTCAACAGTAAAAATTAACAGATCCTCAAAGAATAATAATTAACCCCTAAACAAGTGAAGTAAGAAACAAGAATGGTTACTCAGTTATTACTTTGCATCGTATTTTTGATGGCAGGTATTTTATGGTAATATTAGAAGAATGAGTTTGAACAGGAGGAATGTAAAAATGAATATGATTGAATTAATTAAATCACGACGAAATATAAAAACATTTAGATCTGAACAGATAGATGAAACCTTAATCAAAACATGGTTAAATGCTGCTACGATGGCTCCCAATCACCGAATGACTGAACCATGGGAAGTTATTTTTATCGGTCCGGAAACAAGAGGAAAATTAAATCATAAAACAAATTTTGGGAACGCACCTACTTTAATGGCGGTGTTATCAAGGCATGGAGCAACCAAAGTTGAAACCGAAGAAAATGCTGCCGCAACAGCTTGCTTTATCCAAAATTTTAATTTAGCTGCATGGTCCGTGGGAGTAGGGACATTTTGGTCCTCTATTGGCATAACAGGACAAAATCGCGGACTTCTAGGGGTACCAGATCATTATGATTTGCTTGGTGTTCTTGCTGTTGGATATCCTGAGAGTATTCCAGACTCCAAACCACGAACTCCGATTGAAAATAAACTCAAATATTTACCATAAAATTGATTCATTACGAAGAATGTAAGTTATTAATTAGGAATATTTTATTTCGAATAAAATCCTACATGATGGAGGAAATCTAGGTGACATATCAAGATCAAGGATTAATCATTCGGCCAATTACCGAAGAGGATTTGCCGTTTCTTTGGGAACTAATTTTTAAAGAAGACGCACCTGAGTGGAAAAAGTGGGATGCTCCATATTTTGAACATAAATCAATTCCATATAACGATTTTTTGAGTCAAAAAGAAAAATGGCTAAGTCAAAATGAACGATGGGCGATTGAAGTAAATGGTGAAGTCATCGGTACTGTAAGCTATTATTGGGAACATAAGCCATCGAATTGGCTTGAAATGGGGATTGGTATTTACAATCCTAAATATTGGAGCGGAGGTTATGGAACAAAGGCGCTGCGGATTTGGATTAATCACCTTTTTAATAACCTACCATTGGTTCGCGTTGGATTCACAACTTGGTCAGGAAATGAGCGGATGATCAAGGTCGGTGAAAAACTTGGGATGATGATGGAAGCAAGGCTTCGAAAATGTCGTTTCTATAACGGTGAATACTATGATTCTATTAGGATGGGGATTTTAAGAGAAGAGTGGGAAAACAACCCAAATTTTAATCAGATATAGTCGAAATTTGGTAATGAGAACTATATAAATAAAGAATTCTACCATTCATGGTGTTACATTACTGTCCCAGAACATATACTTTTCTTAGTAATTCATTCAATTTTTAAACCTTAAGGAGAGGGACAAGTGAACTTTGAGATGCAAAAAGCGAATATGCTTGCTGAACATATGAATGATTTTATGCAATATGTTCAAAGAAGTTATCAATCGAAAAACGGCATTTATTCAAACAAAGATAAAATATATCAAATAAAACTCTGGATGGAGGAATTTAAGTTTCAAATAATAGCTGATGAACTCCTAAGAATAAATCAGTTTTCTTGGGATGAAAAGTATACTTATTATCTAGTAGGACAATTTCAAAAGGGGATCAACATTATTGAAGAATACGTATCAAATAACTACAACGACCTATTCCTCTTTACGGCTAGACTATATACCCTTAAGAACATTGGTCAATTATTACAAAATGAGGCATAGTGTAAACAATCATTTAAGGCTAGTTAAAAAAAGAAAGAAAGTTCTCGGTACAGTTGTATATGTCGGCTGCAGAATATTGTATTTTGAAATTATAAGGTTTCAAATGAGTGAGTTAGATTGAATAATAAAATCATTGTGCCGGTTAACCTCCAACAAAATGGGGGTGCCGGCACTTTTTTTGCATTAAAGGATATGAATATTTATTTAAAATCCTTCAATGTCATTTGTTTAATAGTTTCGATGTGTTCTTCCATTAGATTTTGCGCTAAGAGGATATCTGAATTTAAAAGCGCATTTAGAATTTCTTTATGTTCATTATTTGCCTGACGCGGTCTTTCTTGGGAGTGGGCAATCATTACACCAATCCAGGTTATTTGAGCCTCAAGTGATTCCATCATTTTTATTAAGCGGCTGTTATTTGAATAGGTAATTAAGGTTTTGTGTAAATTTCGATCGGATTGAAAGAATGAATTGAAGTTTCCTCTTTCTATATCATGATCCACATCCAAGACGTTTTGATAAATTTTTTCTATAGTTTGACGAGGCATATATGCCATTGATAATTTTATTGCTTGCCTTTCAAGTGCTTTTCTAACTTCATATATTTCTTCAATGTCCTTTACATTTGGTTGACTAACAAATGTGCCGGACCTACTTTTCACATCTACTAAACCATCTTGTGAGAGTAGTTGCAATGCATCTCTTACTGGAGTTTTACTGACACCCAACTCATTAGCAATTTCATTATAATCAATTCTGGTTCCAGGAGTTAATTCATTATTTACAATTTTATTCCTTAAAAAGTAATAAATTTTTTCATTTAAGTTACGGTTATCAAAAGCTGCATTTATCATATTTATTCCCTCCGTTCACAAAAATATATTTTATATTCAGAAATTATTGACAATTAAAATTATTGGTATTAATATCTAATATATCAGATATTATATATCAACGCTAGATATTAACTTAACAAAGGAGGGAATTTTTTGAAAAGTATTGCACTATTTGGATTAACGGGACAGGGGATTGAGACTGCCGGTGAAATCCTATCAAAAGTTATTGAATCTCTTGGATATACTCATCGAAATTGGCGTGATTTTTCAACGATTATTCGTGGTGGAAATACTTCCTTTGAGATTTATATTGCCGAAAAGTTTGAAACTGAATCTCCACCCAGAATCGAAGAAATTGATTTGGCCGTTGTTTGGTCCGATGAAGGTGTAGATCGTTATTTGTCCAGGTTAAAAGATTCGTCCATGATATTTGGTCCTGAGAATGTAAAGAATATACCAAGTGATCACCAAGGAAACCCTCCCAAGCTTGGATTTAACATTTGGTCTTTAGGGATTATTTGTGGCCATTTAGGTATTCCGTATCAATTGGTAATAACAGAAGTCGAAAGGAAATTTAAAAAGGGGAAAAATACTGATTTATTTGAAGCCGGTTATCAAATGGGATTAACGGTTGTATCTAAAGACCCACTGATAGACCTTGAGATTGAACACGCAACAATTTCTGGCAATGATGCACTATGCCTTGGAGCAATTGCTGGAGATGTAAGGTTTTATTATGGGTACCCCATTACTCCTGCATCCGAAATATTGGAGAACTTCTCAAAGTGGCTTCCGCCTTTAGGGGGAGGAACATTTCAGGTAGAAGATGAGATAGCAGCAATCCATGCTGCATTAGGTTGTAGCTACGCCGGTAAACGTACTTTTGTGGCAACTAGTGGACCTGGATTAGCGTTAATGACTGAAGGATTGGGTTATGCAGCGGCAACAGAAATTCCACTAGTGTTAGTAGATAATCAGCGCGGAGGACCTTCAACAGGAATGCCAACCAAAACAGAACAAAGTGATTTATTACACCTTATGAATGCAGGACATGGGGAATTCGCCCGTATCCTCCTTACCCCAACAAGTGTTTTAGATTGTATTGTTACAATTCAAGAAGCACTCAACCTCTCAGAATATTATCAATGCCCCGTGATAATTGCTTTAGATTTAGATCTTGCACTTAGAAAAATATCTATTCCTTGGAAAAAAATTGAAAGCGCTATCAGTTCCGTTAAAATTGACCGAGGACCAACTATTTTAGAATCCCCATTTGAAAGTATTTATAAGAGATTTGAAGCAGTAGACGGCTCGCATCCTCTTCGAACAGTTCCTGGTGTAAAAGGAGGTGCTTATGTTGCGAGTGGAGATGAGCATGATGAAAGAGGCCTAATGGAACCTGATTTTAAAAAAGTAAGAAGTACTTTGCATATCAGAAGGTTAAATAAGGCTAACTCAATCCAATATGATAGACCATTAACAAGAATAGGCGATGAAATAGCTCCAATTACCATCATTGGAACAGGGGCAATGGGGGAATTAATTGAACACTTTGTAAAAGATTACCCTGATGTTTATCAAGGAGTGCTAATACGTCAACTGGCTCCACTACCAAAGGAAGAATTAACTCGTGCATTGAAAAATTCTACAATAATTGTTGTAGCAGAGTATAATGCCAAAGGTCAATTACGAACCATTTTAGAACCTGGGTTAAAGGAAAAAGAAGTCCATTCTCTTTTGAGATTTGATGGTGAACACTATACGGACAAAGAATTTAGTGAAGAAATCTTTACCATTTTAAACGGAATTACAAGTAATCTGACAAATTAGGGGGGATAAAATGTCATCAACATTAACTGCAAAGGATTTCTCCAATGGAAATACGCCGACATGGTGTCCCGGATGTGGAGACTTTGGAGTATTGAGGGGAATACAAGGAGCATTAGCAAAATTAAATATTAGTCCTGAAAATTCGGTCCTTGTTTCAGGGATAGGCTGCAGTGGAAAAATATCTCATTATTTTGGCGGCTATTCGATCCATACAACCCATGGTAGAACTTTACCTACTGCATTAGGAATTAAATCCTCAAGACCTGAATTAACGGTAATAGCAGCTGGTGGGGATGGTGATGGATATGGAATTGGGGTTGGACATCTGGTTCATGCTGCACGAAGAAATTTGCCTGTCACATATATTGTTATGGATAATTCGGTATATGGAAATACAAAGGGTCAGACATCACCTACAAGTCCTTTAGGGTACGAATCATCGACCTCACCTCAGGGAAATCTTGACCAGCCCATAAATCCACTATTATTAGCATGGTCTTCTGGGGCTACATTCATCGGCCAAGGCTTTTCGGGCGACATAAAACATTTGGAAGATTTAATTATTAGGGGTATTCAACATGATGGTTTTTCCTTAATAAATGTATTTAGCCCGTGTGTCGTTTTTAACAAAGCACAGGGATACGATTTTTACAAAGAGAAAATTAACTATCAAGCTCTTCCTGCGGAAACAAGCCCAGAGTTCGTTACCTTACTCTCTGAAAATCCTTTTACCTCTGGTGTCCTTTGGCAAAATAAGAAGGATACCACTAGATACGAGCAGCAAAAAGTTGTAGTAGGAGAAGTACTTTCATATCTAAAAGAAAAAATTATTTAAAATTCTAATAGACTAAAAAACTAATTTCTGGGGTGAAGAAATGGAAGGCAAAATCTATAATTACTTAGAAAAATACAATTATGAAAATCTATTCTTTTTTAATGATAACGAAACTGGTCTAAAGGGTGTTGTTTGTATTCATGATACAACGTTAGGACCTGCAACTGGCGGATTAAGGATGTGGACCTATCAAAACGAATGGGATGCAATTGAAGATGCCCTTCGGCTCGGTAAGGGTATGACCTATAAATATGCAGCAGCCGGAGTGGATCTTGGAGGCGGAAAATCGGTGATTATCGGAGATCCCAAAAAGCAAAAAAGTGAAGCATTGTTTCGGGCATTTGGACGCTTTATTAATCGGTTAAATGGATTATATATTACTGGGCAAGATGTAGGTACAACTTTAAGAGATATGGAAACCATTCGGTCGGAAACTCCTTATGTTGTTACACTTCCAAGAGAGTTTGGCGGTGCTGGAGAAATCTCGCCGTATACTGCACTGGGTGTATACCAAGCAATAAAAGCGTGCTCTAAGGAGAAACTTGGAACTGATAGTCTTGAAGGTGTACGAATTGCGGTTCAAGGTGTTGGAAATGTAGGTTATCATCTGGTTAAATACCTTGCACAAGAAAGAGCAACTATCACGATTGCAGATATAGATGATAAAAGGGTTAAAGATGTAGCCGAAGAATTTGGATCAAATATAGTGTCAGTTGAGAAAATTCATACATTGGATGTGGATATTTATTCCCCTTGTGCACTTGGAAAGGTTATCAATGACCGAACGATAGAGGAGTTAAAATGTTCGATTGTTGCTGGATCTGCCAATAACCAGCTAGCTGAAGAAAAGCATGGTAATTTCTTAGATGAATTAGGTATCCTTTATGCGCCTGATTATATTGCCAATGCCGGTGGAACTATTTTTGATACAGATCGAATCAAGCCGGGAGGATTTAATGAACAAAGAGGGATCAATGCTGTAAAACGGATCTATGAAACGATGACAGACTTAATTCATATTTCAAAAACAGAAAATTTACCAACCTATAAAGCAGCCGATTTATTTGCTGAAAGAAGAATTGAAAGTGTTGGGAAGGCAAAACAATTGCGGAAACAAGTTTCTATCTTTAATTAAAATAATAAACCCGGAGTGTGATTATATTGCGGTTAAAAGAAAAGGTTTGTATTGTAACAGGTGCAAGTATGGGGATTGGTGAGGCAATTGCGGAACGATTTGCACAAGAAGGTGCTAAAGTGGTTGTTAATTCAAGAAGTCAAGAACGGGCAGACAAAACCATTTCGGTTCTTAAAGAAAAGGGGTACGACGTATATGCTATTGCTGCTGATATGTCCAATAAGCAATCGGTCGTTAAACTGATGGAGAAGACTGTGGAAAAGTTTGGCGGAATAGATGTACTAGTAAATAATGCTGGAGTCAACCGGATTGGACCTTCTATTGAATTAAGTGAAGAAGATTGGCGGACCGTATTAGATACTAATCTGACAGGTACATTTTTCGGCTGCCAAGAAGCTGCTAAGTATATGCAAGGTAATGGTGGATCCATCATTAATATCACTTCCGTCTATGGCCAAGTCTGCGTTCCTATGAGAGCGGCGTATAGTTCAACAAAGTTTGCTATGAATGGATTAACGAAAGTCTTAGCAGTGGAATGGGCAGAAAAAAATATACGTGTCAATGGTGTAGCTCCTGCTTACATTAAAACGCCATTGGATGAAACCGATCAAGAAGCTGGTGGATATGGGGATGACGATGTAATCAGACGTACACCATTAAATCGCTTTGGTACGACAAGAGAAGTGGCAGACGTTGTATTATTTCTAGCATCCAAAGAATCAAGTTATGTAACAGGCTCCATTTACAATGTCGATGGCGGATGGGTAGCGTATGGCGGTTGGTAAATAAGGAGGATTTTGATGGGTGTCAGATTAATAGAAGAAAAGGGTTATTTTTTTGAAAGATTAGAAGGGACTTTCGGATCGGGTGAGGCGAAAATCGCACGATTTGTAACAGATGAACTTTCTCCTACTCTTGGTGGTGGAATGGTAAAGATGGAGGAATGTAGATTTCCCTGGACTGTCCTTTATGATGAAATATTGTATGTAACTGAAGGTGAAATAGTAATTGAATCAAATGGAGAAAAACAAATTGGAAAGGAAGGGGATTCATTTTTCATTGAAAAGGGGACACCAATTGTTTATGAGGCTGTTTCCCAAGGAACCTTTCTATTTTCTTTATATCCAGCCAATTGGAACAAACTATAATCAAGCAAGATGAACCATCTGTTTTAACAAAAAATAGATGGTTCATCCAATACAAATGCCCCTTGGTAAAAACCTCAATGTTGGATTTAAATTCGTAAAACGCCAATAATTCTCAAAAATAATATTCAGATTATTGAAAAAGAGTGTAGGAATACCATCCTTCTAGATCAAAAGTCTTATGAAAGATGAAGATAATTCGGAAAAGGGGCGTGTATAGTATGGATATGATTGTTCTAATTGAACTAATTATTTACTTTGTGGCAATGATTGGGGTAGGAATCTATTTTAGCCGCAAAGAGCTTGGATATGATGATTATCATCTTGGGGGTAATAAAATTCCCGGTTGGGCCTTGGCTTTTTCGGAAAGATCCACAGAAGCTTCTGCCTGGTTACTGCTTGGAGCTACGGGTTTTGCTTTTTCGACTGGACTTTCTAGTATATGGCTGTTTATCGGGATGTTAGCTGGAATCATTATTTCATGGTTATTTTTAGCTAAAAAGTTTATGCAAGAGAGAATAAAGTATAATGCTCTGACTCTTCCGGACTATTTATCGGCTAGATTTCCCAAACATGCAAATATTATAAGGGGGATTGGGGCAATAATCATCATTCCTTTCTTTACTCTTTATGTAGGGACCCAATTTGGAGGGACAGGTCAGACTTTAGAACAAACGATGGGGATTAAACCAATAGTTGGCATCCTTATTGTAGCAGTTGTTGTCGTCGTATATTCATGTCTAGGAGGATTCTTATCGGTTGTATGGACGGATGCTATTCAAGCTATTTTAATGGTTGCCACTCTCGTTGTTTTGCCGATTGTTGCCTTGTTTAAAATCGGTTCTTTAGACCTATCCATTAGTGATGCACTTGTTCAAGCTGGAAATGGTGCATCCTCTTGGACAGGCGGATTAACAGGGTTAGGAATTGGACTTCTTATTTATACAAACTTATCATGGGCTCTGGGTTATTTAGGAGGGCAGCCACATATTAGTGCAAGATTTATGGCGTTAAAAAATGAAAAGGATGCGAAAATCGGTAGAAATGCTGCGATTCTCTGGGGAGTTTTAGCATATGGAGGAGCATTTTTAATTGGTATTACAGGGTTGACCTTGTACGGATCAGGTGGAGTTGAAAACGTTGAAATGATATTACCATTTATGCTGACAGAATTACTTCCTGGGTGGTTAGTTGGTATATTACTTGCAGGTATTCTTGCTGCAATCATGTCAACAGCATCTTCTCAATTATTAGTCGTCTCCACCTCCATATGTGAAGATATTTTACACAAGGTTATGGGGCTGAAATTAAATGAGAAGCAACTAGTATTGATTTCACGTATTTCAGTTTCGGTTGTCGGTTTAATTGGTTTGGTCATCGGTCTTATGTCTAAATCGTTAATATATGTGGTGATTGGCTGGGCATGGGCAGGTGTTGGAAACAGTTTTGCTGCCGCCATTCTTTTAACATTCTTCTGGAAACGTATGTCCGGTGCTGGAGTTATTGCTGCACTTCTCACTGGATTTATTAGTACCATTATTTGGATCAATACACCTCTAGAGGGAATTGTTACCTCCCGTGGAGCAACATTAGTTCTAGCATTGATAGTGGGAGTAATTGTAAGTTTGGCTATTCCTGAGAAAAATGATATACGAGCAACAAAAAGTGAAGGATTAAAAGTCACGTAATCATGTTAGGAAAGTAAGATCATACCATACTATAGTCATCAATCCAAACTTCTACCACTAGTATAATGCCTTAAATAAAATGAAAAGTCTATGAAGAAGGGGGGATAATGATGGAATTCTTTTTAAGATGTTATGATAATGCATTTCCTTGTGAAGTGACCTTGGATGAAGAAAATGGAAGGTATATGCTAAGGAAATCAGATTCAAGCGGTGAATATTTTAATAGTCCAACAGAATTAGTGGATTGGATAAAGAATAATTGGACTGAAAGAGAATTCATCAATCCCAAGGAATATATTAATATGATCTCTTTGTTAGATAAGTATATTAGTAAATCTCCGAATTATTGATAATAACCTAATTTCTTTAATCTTAGGACCCTGGTAAGGGCCTGACCCGGGTGATTTTTTTAAAAATGGGTTAGGCTCTTTTATTACGATTTGTAATATGGAATCGTGAGCATTTATTTTTTCAGAAGGAGTGAAAAAGAAGTGTTTAATTTTATGGAAAACGAAGGACAACAAAAAATGATAGATGTAGCAAATGATATTATGGAGAAGAGTGTATTCCCAAATGAGAAGTATATGATTCCACATAGAGGTTTACCAGCAGAAATACTAAGGCCATTACAACAAATAGTGAAAGAAAAGGGTTTATGGGCCGCGCATCTTCCAAAGGAATATGGAGGAATGGGAAATGGGTTTGTATCTCTTGGATTACTTTCAGAAGTAATCGGACAAAGCCCGATTGGCCCATATATTTTCGGGTCAATGGCCCCGGATGCAGGAAATGGTGAAATATTATTTCACGCAGCAACAGCGGAACAAAAGGAAAAATATCTAAGACCTTTAGCTAATGGTGATATTCGTTCGTGTTTTGGCATGACTGAGCCGGAAGTGTCAGGTTCAGATCCGAGAACGCTGCAAGGAACAGCTGTTAAGGAAGGAAATGAATGGGTAATCAATACTCATAAGTGGTTTACTACTGGTGCAGTTGGATCGTCTTTCTGTATCGTTATGGTGGTAACAGACCCAGAGGCAGAACCACATCGCAGAACCAGTCTTTTCATCGTTGAAACGGATAACCCTGGATTTGAAATAATCCGTGAAGTACCGGTTTTGGGCGATCATTATCCAGGTGGACACTGTGAGGTTCGATTTAATGAATGCCGCATCTCCCAAGAAAATATGCTTGGGAAACGGGGGGAAGGTTTTAAATTAGCACAACTGCGGCTTGGTCCTGGAAGAATCACACATGCGATGAGGTGGTTAGGTGTTGCACGACGTTCTTTAAATGAAATGATTCACTATTCTATAAATAAAAAAGATGATGAAAAAAGTCTTGCGGATTCGCAAACAATCCAGAATTTTATTGCTGATTCTGAAGCAGAAATCCAAGCCTCTAGGCTATTAACCTTACAAGCTGCGTGGAAAATGGATCAAGGTTTCCTTGCACGTAAAGAAATTTCCATTATCAAATTTTATGGTGCACAAGTGTTGAATAATGTCATTGATCGGGCAATTCAAACGCTTGGAACTTATGGTCTAACGCAAAATACACCTCTTGAAGGCCTCTATCGTGAAGCAAGGGCAGCACGCATTTATGACGGAGCTGATGAGGTACATCGGATGGTTGTTGCCAAACAGGTCCTGAAGGAATTCCGTGCAAAGGAGGTACCTCATGAGCCAGCAGCAATTTGAAAATAAGCACGAAGTTACTCAGGTAAACTGGGAGATTCTTGAATCGTACCTTCGCAGTAAAAACCTGGTAGAAAATAAATATCCACTTCAAATCGAACAATTTTCCGCTGGATATTCTAATTTAACCTATTTAATACGTATCGGTGATTGGAAGGCCGTATTACGAAGGCCTCCGTTTGGTCCAATACCACCTAAAGCCCATGACATGAAAAGAGAATTTGATATCCTAAGCAAACTAAATCGATTTTTTTCGCTTGCCCCAAAACCTTTCCTATACTGTGATGACCCAGTCATCATGGACCGACATTTTTATGTTATGGAAAAGAAAGATGGAGTTGTAATTGATGATTCATTGCCGATGGAATATGTTGAAAACCCAAGAACCGGTGAACTCGTCTCGACCGCAGTAATAGATACCCTTCTTCAATTACATTCGGTGGATTATAAGGAAGCAGGTCTTGAAATGATTGGATATCCAAATGGTTATTTGACTCGTCAAATCCATGGCTGGATCAAAAGATACCAAAACTGTAAAACCGAGGATATCGCTGGTGTTGAAACTCTTGAGAAGTGGCTAATTAATCATATTCCCACATCACCTGATCCCACAATCGTCCATAATGATTTTAAGTTAAATAACATGATGTTTTCCCCGCAAAACCCTAGTGAGATAGTGGGTTTATTTGACTGGGAATTAAGTACAATTGGGGATCCATTAACTGATTTAGCAGTAATGTTAGCCTACTGGAAAGAAGAGGGGGAAGCTGACACAGGGTTAACCTCCGTTACAACAGGACTAGGGTTTGCATCAAGAAAAGAAATGTTAGAGAGATACGCAAAAAAGAGTAGAAGGGATGTTGGCCAAATTGATTTTTATTTGAGCTTTGCTTTTTATAAAATTGCTGTCATTCTTCAACAAATTTATTATCGTTGGAAAATTGGAGAAGCAAAGGATGAAAGATTTAGCAAATTAAGTGAAGGTATTGAAAATTTGATGAAACAGGCAATGAAAGCTCAAAGACAAGAAATACTACTTTAAAAAGTTGGATGTACTAAAAAATGAAGGTAAGGGGAGGGTATATCATGAAAGAGGTAATTATGGAAAGAGAATTATCTATCTTAAAAAATAGTGTAAAATCATTTGTTAAAGAGTATGTACTAACTGCAGAACAGTCGCAAAAGGATTATCTAAAAGAGCTATCAGAAATAGAGGTTGCATCAATACAAGAAAAGGCAAAGGTAGCAGGATTACATGCATTAGGAGCAAAGAAAGAATGGGGAGGGGCAGACTTAACATTATATGCAAGGACTATTATTTATGAGGAAGCTGCCCAACACCGCCTTGGTCTTTATCATCCAGCAGTTGATTGCTTTGGTTCCGAATTGCCAAGCCTTTTAGAAAATTGTACACCGAAACAAATAAAGAAGTATGTAAAACCCGCTGTTATCCAAGGAAAAGGTTGTTTTATAGCTCTTTGGGAGGAACATGAAGATAACCAAATGGAGAGAATTACTTGTCATGCGGTTAGGAGTGGGGACGAGTGGATAATAAATGGTCATAAGTCATTTATTCAAAAAATGGATCAATCGGGTTTTGGTATTATTCTTGTAAACTGCCAGGAAGCGAACAACACACTAAAACCAACGATATTTATTCTTGAACTAAATGATCCATTTAAGAAGAAGGAAACGATTCTAATCGATGTCCAAAAAAACTATAACCTTACATTTAAGGATCTTAAAATCAAAGATAATCGAAGAATTGGTAAAGTTGGTGAAGGAGCCAGCCTAATGAAGAAATGGTTAGCAGAATCACAAATTCTTTTAAGTGCTCGATGTTTAGGTATTTCAATAAAAGCACTCGATTACGCACAAGGTTATGCAAAAATGCGAATAACAAGAGGAAAAACCTTATCTGAGTTTCCAAGTATTCGCACGATGATCGCAAATGGGATTATGAATTTGCAAGCAGCTAGACTAATGGTTCATGATGCAGCTAATAAAATTGATAATGGAGAGAAGGATGGCCTCATAGATGCTCAAATGGCAAAATTGTTCTCGACAGAAACTGCAGCAAAAATCATTGATGATTGTTTACAAATTCACGGGGGGGCTGGGTTTGCTGGCGATCTTCCAATTGAACGATGGTATAAAGAAATTAGAATTGCAAGGTTGGATTTGCTAAAGAAAGAAAATATAATTGAAAATATCGCGGTGAGTAAAAATTTATAAGTTGTTTTGGGTATTTATTGTTATACGAGATTACTAGACTTGTTACTAACCAATTAAAAGTAATATAGTTTTTTTATTTGGTCCAGATATCAGAAAGGAAGCAGGGTTGGTCTCTCAACTATCTAATGATTTTATCCTCCTAGAAAGGACTGACTCCATTCTTTTTTCGGCAAAGATGTTTTTGACACTTCTTCCTACCGCTATAGTATTTTATATAGTAAAATAAGTTACATACGTGGAGCATGGGCAAGCAGAAATTTACACAGTGTGGAGGATGTAAGGTGACATACCAAATAAATAGCAGATTTAAAATGTTTACATTAAATTCAAATCAAACGCTGGCTGCAGAGATGGCCGAGTTATTAGGTTGTAAGTTGGGTAAATGCTCGGTGTCTAAGTTTAGCGATGGAGAAATTCAAATCCATATTGAAGAAAGTGTTCGCGGCAGTGAGGTATTTGTTGTACAATCCACCTCATGTCCGGTCAATGATAATATTATGGAGCTTCTTATCATGATTGATTCCTTAAAAAGGGCTTCAGCTGGAAATATTAATGTTGTCATTCCTTACTATGGGTATGGGCGTCAAGACCGGAAGGCTCGTTCACGAGAACCGATTACTGCGAAACTCGTCGCTAACCTATTAGAATCTGCTGGTGCTACTCGAATTCTGACAATGGATTTGCATACTCCTCAGCTTCAAGGATTTTTCGATATTCCAGTAGAACATCTATTTGGTGTACCTATCCTAACACAGTATTTTGAAAACAAGCAATTAGAAAATATTGTCGTTGTTGCGCCGCATAATGGCAGCATTGGAAGAGCAAGAAAAATGGCCAAACTATTACACGCGCCACTTGCGCTAATCGATAAAAGAAAACTTGAAGAGAATGATGATGAATCATTCTATGTGATTGGTAATGTTGAAGGGAAAAATGCCATTATTATTGATGATTTAATTGATACAGCTGACACCATTTCGTTATCAGCCAAGGCTTTAGCTGATAACGGGGCAAAATCGATCTATGCTGGATGTACGCATCCTGTCTTGACTGGCCAAGCGATTGAAAAAATTGAAATGTCACCAATTACTGAATTAGTTGTGACGAATACAATTGAGTTACCAGAAGAGAAAGTAATCGAAAAAATAAAAACGATATCCGTTGCACCATTGCTTGTAGAGGCGATTGATCGAATTCATAATGAAAAAGCAGTAAGTCCTTTATTTGAATAAATTGTCATGTGAAGTCAACTAAAAAATTAAAACACCGTCCATCTAATGTATGGGCGGTGATTTGGTGTAAGGTATTCTTATTGGTGAAGTCTCTCTGACTTCATTTTTTAGAATGGTCCAAATTTCTTTCCAAGAGGTGTACCTGTTTACTTACATACAGCATAATTTGACCCACTTTATTAATCAATTTGCTTCTCTTCATTTCTTCTAGACATTAATTTTCCTATTCACAATGTAAACAAATTTATCCTATATATTCATTCCCTATTGAATAATGGAAAGGAAGAATGACGGATGTCCACTAACGCTGATGATTCAAAAGTTTTAGAAGGTCAACCTGATTGGTTAAATCACTACATTGATTCTCCTGAAAAACAAAGACAGTTATACAGACGTACGTTGATGATTGTAGGCATTTCACAAATTTTTGGTGGTGCCGGACTTGCAGCTGGAATTACTGTCGGGGCACTAATTGCTCAAGATATGCTTGGTACAGATCGATTTGCCGGGGTTCCAACAGCATTGTTTACCTTGGGTTCGGCAGTAGCAGCCTATCTAGTAGGGCAGCTCTCTCAACGTTTTGGACGCCGCTTGGGTCTTGCCGCAGGATTTTTGACGGGTGGAGTTGGCGCCATTGGAGTCGTGATTGCAGCATTAACGAATAATATTCTATTACTTTTTACATCACTATTAATCTATGGCGCCGGTTCAGCAACAAACCTCCAAGCACGCTATGCGGGTACCGACATGGCCAATACTAAACAGCGGGCGACAGCCATCAGTATTGCCATGGTTTCCACCACGTTCGGTGCTGTTGCAGGTCCAAACTTGGTAGATGTAATGGGGGGATTTGCTGTGTCAATCGGTGTTCCTGCATTAGCCGGTCCTTTCATTTTGGCTGCCACAGCCTTCATTCTAGCAGGCTTGGTACACTTAGTTTTTCTTCACCCTGATCCTCTCCTGGTGGCGAACGGCATTGCAGCAGTGATAAACAGGGGTAAGGAAGATCATTCAATTGTGAACTCCAGCAGTACTAAACAGAGTGAAAGACGAGGAATTGTTGTTGGAGCTACACTAATGATATTAACTCAAATAGTTATGGTTGGCATAATGACCATGACACCGGTCCAAATGAGGCACCATGGACAAGGATTAAGTGAGGTAGGAATGGTCATCAGCATCCATGTGGCCTTCATGTACCTTCCATCATACGTGACTGGCATTCTCGTTGATAAGATTGGCCGAACGATAATGGCAATTGCTTCTGGTGCAATTCTGCTTGCAGCCGGTGTTTTTGCGTCTATTGCACCTGCTGATTCCATGCTGTTTCTCATCATTGCCCTTGCTTTACTAGGACTTGGCTGGAACTTCGGTTTGATTTGTGGTACAGCACTTATCGTTGATGCAACACATGCCTCAATACGTGCAAAAACACAGGGAACAGTAGATGTATTGATCGCATTAGCTGGAGCGACTGGAGGAGCACTTTCGGGGATGGTTGTTGCCAAATCAAGTTATGAAACACTCTCACTTGCAGGAGGCATCTTTTCTTTACTGCTTATCCCAGTTGTTATTTGGTCCCATCGAAAAACAAATAATGGCTGACAGTTTCATAAAATGCTTGGTAAAATTTATGCGTTGGCAATTTTAATTAATATTCTAATGGTTCCATATCTCTCGCTTTCTGCTACGGGAGGGATTGGATCGACGATTGCTTTCCTTATCCTAAATGTCTTTTGGCTATGGACCACTTCAATGGGTGTGATTAGGGCAGCCCAACGAAAAATAAAGGCACATAAAGAATGGATTCTCCGCAGTTACGCGATTACCTGGGTTTTTGTCACTTTTCGGATTATTGTCATTCCATTTTCATTATTTTTAGACAGCGCCTTTTCTTTTCCTATCGCTGTTTATCTCGGAATTGGATTAAACTTGCTATTTATTGAATGGCGGAATCGTAACAAAAAATATTCCAAAGTACAAGTCCGTACAACTACAAAACCTGTTGTTTAGTGAATGGTAAGATTTTCAATGGTCAGTCCGTCAGCGAACAAATGATTTAACACGCTGGGGGACTGACACCATTTTTTGTTTTTCATTCGTTTATTAAAGCTTTGTACGAAGACTTAAGAGCTCAGGGAAAAATGGGTGGTCGAGAACTTTTTTTAAATAGGTTACTCCCGATGAGCCGCCTGTTCCTTTTTTATGTCCGATAATTCTTTCTACAGTGGACATATGATTAAAGCGCCAGAGCTGCTGCTGATTACCGATGTCTACGAGTTTTTCGGCGAGCTCATATAAATCCCAATATTTATCAGTGTTGCGATAAACGGTTAACCAAGCCTCCTCGACACTAAGATTTGGCTCATAGCTTTGCGACCAATCCCGCTTCAGAACTTTTTCCTCGACTGGTAATCCATGGGCGGCGAGAGCTGAGATGGCAACATCATAAATACTTGGTTCATGAAGAGATTTTAGTAAGCCTTCATATAAATCAAACTGATGTTCATATACCACCAGGGTGTGAGCATTTTTTTGTCCTAAAGCAAACTCAATTAGGCGGTTTTGATAGGATTGGAATCCGGAAGAATGGCCAAGTTTATGACGAAACTGCATATAATCAGCAGGAGTCAAAGTAGTAAGTACGTTCCATGACTGGATTAACTGCTGTTGAATTCTTGAAACGCGCGAAAGCATTTTAAATGATGGTTCCAAATCATTCCGAAGAATACACGGAATCGCGGCATTTAATTCATGTAAAATAAGTTTCATCCATAACTCGCTAGTTTGATGAATGATGATAAACAGCATTTCATCGTGGTGATTCGAAAGTCGTTGTTGACTTGATAAAATAGTATCAAGGTGAAGATAATCGCCATATGACATGTCTTTTTGAAAATCAGTTTGAATCTGTTTTTCCAACCCCGTAGTTTTTTCTGACTCCCCGCTACCTTGGTTCTTCATAATTTCAGCCCCCTTAGATATAGGTCTATTTTTAATCTGCACATTGGCATGACTCTATTTTTTTCTAATAACAAAAACATAAGTTATAATAGATGTATCTAATTGTTTTAAGAAGCATGGTACTTGAGTTACGAAATAATACATAAAACTTAATTTACGCAATTTCTAAGACTTATATTTTCGAAAGGAGAATTCATGGAAAAAAAAAAGATTGCGTTTAAATCAATTGATGAATACATTTTACAATTTTCTAATGAAGTTCAGGAAATTCTTGAAACAGTAAGAAATGTTATAAAAGAATCAGCACCAGATGCAGTAGAAAAGATTAGCTATCAAATGCCTACTTTTTATTTTCATGGAAATCTGGTTCATTTCGCTGCCTATAAAAATCATATAGGATTTTATCCAACTTCTAGTGGAATCGCCGCCTTTATACATGAATTATCGGACTATAAAACCTCAAAAGGGGCAGTACAGTTTCCTTTAAATAAGCCTCTGCCATATGATTTAATAACCAAAATCGTGAAGTTTAGAGTAGCTGAGAATTGTAAAAAAGCAGAAGGGAAAATGAAAAAGAAGAAATAATTCTATTAAGAGTGGTGCTAGTCCGCCATCCAGAAAATTGGGTGGAGCCTGGCACTTTCGTATACTTAAACCGTCCTTTTTGTTTCTTGTTTGAGTGTTGGCGGGGCTTTTTTGCCCTTCACCCCAAATAAAAATCGTGTTATTCCAGTTCGCTTTATAATCAGTTCATAAATTAATAGTGAAGTGATTAGTGTTGAAATCATAATCAACATAAACTTTTCAGGAACATCCTTGTCTAATCTGATCAGATAATAGCCAATCATCACTAACACACTTTGGTGAATAATATAAATGGGAAATGCCGCTTCATTTAAGTAAAGTAATAGTTTATGATGGAAATTTAAAAATTTATTCCCATAACCTTGGATGACAATTAGTCCGAGCAGCACAATTAACGATCTAAACAACGTTAGAACTATAGAGATTGTTGAAAAATCGTTTGCATACTGATTTTGTACCACAAGGAATGTCAATATTGGAACGAATACTCACCATTAGTAGTGCTTTTAACCTGATGCGATTAAACATTTCTTGATACTTTGGATCACTGCAGGATATATATCCGATGAGTAAAAGTGCTAGGTAGTAGAAGGGGATTTGCCCTCCGAGTGCAGGTAAGGCTAGTGTGATGGCTAAAACGATAAAAAGTAAAATAAAAACGATTGGCTGACTGAAAATGTAATGAAACTTATCCAATACATCATTTCTTTTTTCGCATTTCAAAATCTTAAAAAACGGTAATGCAACAAGGGTGAGTACGAATAAGTAAAGAATAAACCAAAGATGTGCTGGTGTAAAGGTACCAAAGTACCCTGACAAATCACTAAAATCGGCGAAATATTCTTTTAAGAATTTCAAATAGGAGCCGGCAGAGTCCCCATTGTGATCAAGTATTGCAAAATAGTCTTGCGGTGGAACGAATAAAAGTACTCCAAATAATAGTGGATTCAACAGTCGGTTGCATCTTTCCTTTAGAAAAAATGAAGTGGATTTCACACGAAGAGCATACCAGCTGGAGGATCCAGCCAACCAGAAAAGTAGAGGCATGAACCATAAATTTGCCACCATTATGAACCAGCTTAATCCCCAGCTTAATGATTTATTTTTAACATAAAAAGGGTCCCAATAATCAAAAATCCTGGCAGAGTGGAATGGGAATAATAGAAAGATTCCAATATTTCTAAGCCAATCAATATCATATCTTCGTAAGTTCCAATTTTGAACCATTCATTTTACCCCCTGATTGTTCGCTTTTTCAATAAATTTCACAGAGAAAAAGTCATGTTGAAAAGTGACTACTGGCCGTTATTTGAAACAAATGGAATTTTTAGGGTCACATCCTCGAAACATGAGCGAAGAGCAAAACTGACTTTTCATGAGGAAAGACATTCTTTCTGATACATTAGAGGATAAATTCGATGTCTTTGTGAAAAAACCTTCTTTCACAGGCAGGTTCAATGAAAGCATCAAAATACACCCTTGCAGTTATATAACATAAAATAATGCAATATTGAATTCCGGGGTGGGGGAACTTGAAACATTCTAATCGAATAAATCATACAAGAAAAGACAATAACGATAAAAAAAGCAATGAAATTTTACAATTGGAAAAAGAGGTAGCATTTGGTCTTTGGATTCAAGTAGCAGGTCAGATTATCGAACTTAAAGGATTATCGGACCTGAAGCAAATAGAAAAAGATAACAATACAATTGGTGAACAGGAAATCCTTACTGGAGTATGGATTAGGACAATTGGACAAATTCTAGAGGCAGTATCTGTCTCACGTCAAATAAGAGAAACAGATATATTAAAACTTCTCGAAGAGAGAAAACTCGCTGTAACTGGAGACCTGCTTGTATCAATTGGATCTGCTTTAGAAGTAATCGGAGGTCTTCATGTAATTGAAGAGGAGGCAGTCCAAATTCCTCCTATCGTACCGTAATATCGGGACTGGCAGCAAGAACTAGTCGAAACGATGTGATAGCGTGTCATAGAAATGTTATCTGGTTATCAGAGGTCCATTCTGTTTTGATTAACTTGAATGAAATTGTTTATTAGATTTTACCCAGTTCCCTAGTGGTTCTGTTTTTTTTTGCACGTTCTAACAATGCGATCGTTAAAATGTTTTCCAAGACTAATAGAGAAAGTCTCAAAATGCAAAAATTGGCAAAAAGTAAATGGGTTGTACTAATGAAGTATGACTAATGTAGAATGGACATATGTAAACAATAATTACAGGGAGTTTTCAAATGAATTCTAGAAACAAATGGAATACGAAACATAAAGAACGATTGCATGACCAAATGGAACCTGTACCGAATCTAAGATTAAAGGTCATGTCAGCTAATCTAAATGGGGGTACCGTACTTGACCTTGCTTGTGGCCTTGGCGGGAACAGTTTATTCCTTGCCAGAAAGAACTATGATGTTCAGGCTGTTGATATTTCGAATGTTGCGATTAACTATATTCAAGAACAGGCATCAATTGAAAAGTTAAAGATCCACCCTATGGTATGTGACCTCACAAAATGGAATGAACTCAATTGGCAAAACAACTCTTTTG
>Ga0213822_1000051_pt1 | contig 131715 bp, 118 predicted proteins | sample MC6MC0908MG_FD_179872 | JGI IMG/M metagenome (GOLD analysis project Ga0213822, IMG submission 179872) | Enriched soil aggregate microbial communities from Iowa State University, Ames, United States - MC6-MC0908-MG | ecosystem: Environmental > Terrestrial > Soil > Unclassified | place: USA... | reverse complement strand
CAAATTGTTTTGCTGGCATCAATTTTGATGTCCAAAATTTTGTTTCGTTTACTAGCAAGGCTAGTTACTAAAAACTATATTGATTACGTTTTGCTTGTTCAGTTTTCAAAGTTCATTTTCATTCATCATCCTGCGACAAGAATTAATATTATCAGAATGTAAAACAATAGTCAATAACTATTTTAAAATATTTTTTCGTTGTCTAAGTGACAGGTTCTATAATATAACATAATAACTTTTTATCAGTCAACACTTTTCTTCAAATGTTGAACACTACGAATCGCCGCTCCGATTTCGTTAGGGGATAAAGGCGATAAAGAAAGAGGGGTGTACTTTAAATGTCCGCTGTAATATTTGGTTTAAAAGATACATTGAAAGTCGTCAAGATAGAGAACCGGCAATTTTTGTTACTGAAAGGAATCCACATCATATGAGTATTGCGCAAATGAGATATATCATTAAACGAATCTCCAGTTTCGCTGGAATTAGTAAAGATTTGCAGCCCATCAATTAAGCCATTGTTACGCTACACATCTATTAAACAATGGCGCAACCGTTGAAGAGTTCAAAGTTTTATGGGTGCATGATAAAAGTGAAACTACTAGGATTTATACACAACTAAGAGGAAAACTTAGGAGGGAATTTTATCAGAAGTACTTTTAGCTTATTTAAAACCGAGAAACTCCATAATTATAAACGCTAAAATCATTGAATCAAAATCCCAAACTCCGACTTAAATAATATTTAAAGAAACCAGACACGTTTTATGAACGTTCTGGTTTCTTTAAAATTAATATTTATTTTTCTACATTAAAACCCTTTAATAAATCCGCAAAAGCATTATTCAAAGGCTCTGTTTCTTTCTCTTGCTGCTTCATGTATTTTTGTACACTACGTTTATCCACTTTACCTCCACCTTCTTTTTTACGGCGAGCTTCAAAAGCAGATAACTTCTCACGATAGCCACACTTACATACGAAGATTTGACCATCACCTTCGCCACGTAGCTCAAGCTTTTTCTTACACTGAGGACAACGTGCATTCGTCACACGTGACACATTCTTACGATGACCACATTCACGATCTTGGCAAACAAGGATTTTACCTTTTTTCCCGTTCACTTCAAGCATTGGCTTACCGCATTCAGGGCAAGTTTTTGTTGAAATATTATCATGCTTAAATCTCTTATCGCTATTTTTAATATCCGCTACAATTTCTTTTGTATGCTGCTTCATTTCATTAATGAAGGTTTCTTTTTTCAGTTTGCCTTTAGCGATTAATTCTAACTTTTGCTCCCATTCGGCTGTTGTTTCAGGAGATTTCAATTCATTAGGAACTAAATCAAGTAACTGACGACCTTTAGAAGTGATATGAATATCCTTACCACGCTTTTCAATTAGGAATGAATTGAATAACTTATCAATAATATCGGCTCGTGTTGCCACCGTTCCTAATCCACCTGTCGATTTTAACGTATCAGCAAGCTGCTTATTTTGCGTGTTCATATACTTTGTAGGATTTTCCATTGCCGATAAAAGTGTAGCCTCAGTGAAACGTGCTGGAGGCTTCGTTTGCCCTGATGTTTGAGTAATTAAATTTACTTTTAATACTTGGCCTTTTTCGAGACGAGGCAATAATTGTTCCTTCACATCTTCGTTTGATTCCTCATCATCAAAGCGATTTGAGTAAATTTCTTTCCATCCGGCAGAAATTACTGTTTTACCACGAGCAATGAATTTTTCGTTGCCAATTTGAGCTTGCACTGTTAACTGTTCATATTCATAAGCTGGGAAAAGCACCGCTAAGAAACGTTTTACAACTAAATCATAAATTTTACGTTCTTTATCGGTAAAGTTTGCAAAGTTCACATATTCTTCTGTAGGAATAATTGCATGGTGATCAGATACCTTGCTGTCATCCACAAACGATTTATTTGCTTTAATTGGTTTTGAAAGCACTTTGTTTGCTAAAGTTCGATATTCTCCAATACCGCATGCTTTTAATCGTTCTGGAAGGGTGCTAACGATGTCTGAAGATAAATATCGAGAATCAGTACGAGGATAAGTTAGCACTTTATGAGACTCATATAGTTTTTGCATGATATTTAATGTTTCTTTGGCTGAGTATCCAAATATTTTGTTTGCATCACGCTGTAGCTCCGTTAAATCATATAACCCTGGAGAGAAAGATTTTTTCGGCTTACGTTCAATCTCGATTACTTTTGCATCTTGTTTATCTAATGAATTAACAACAGCATCCACTTTTTCTTTACTAAAGCTGCGTGAATTACCATTCGCATCTTGCCATGTTAATTTTAATTCTTTTGTTTGTGCCTCAATTCCATAAAACGTTTGTGCCTTGAAGTTCTTGATTTCATCTTCACGAGCAGCAACCATTGCTACTACAGGAGTCTGCACTCGCCCTGTATTTAACTGAGCATTAAATTTAGTAGATAGCGCTCTACTTGAGTTCAATCCCAAATACCAGTCAGCTTCACTACGAGCTACTGCAGCTTGATATAGATTGTCGTAATTCTTTCCTGGTTTTAAGTTTGCAAAACCATCTTTAATTGCCTTATCAGTAACAGATGAAATCCATAGACGCTTGATTGGTTTATTCACTTTCGCACGATCAATAATCCAACGAGCCACTAATTCCCCTTCACGTCCGGCATCTGTTGCGATGATAATTTCATTCACATCATTACGTGTAAGTTGAGATTTAACTGCATTATATTGCTTACTTGTTTGTTTAATTGTTGTTAATTTCAGACGCTCTGGTAGCATTGGTAAATCTTCTAAGTTCCACTTTTTATATTTTTCATCATAGCTCTCTGGATCAGCTAAAGTAACTAAGTGGCCTAAAGCCCATGTAACAATATATTTATCTCCTTCAAGATAACCATTTCCTTTTTTATGACACTTCAGCACATTTGCTATATCACGTGCAACTGAAGGTTTTTCTGCTAACACTAAACTTTTAGCCATATATAACACCCTTTCGTACTTCCTAATGTTTAATATAGCACATGCTATATACTTAAACTTCTTTTAAGCAAAACAGAAAAGTAATTGGAAATTAATAAGAATTCTCTTTTAGATGTTACACAACGATTATTAGAGCTTCATGGGGAAAGAGATGGTCAAATCTTTGTAAGTAAATGCGGCTATCGTGAAAAACTTTCTGCCTTTGAAGAACGACGTAAAAAAGACGAAGGCAAGGTTGATAAACGTTCTGTACAAAATTACTTAAAGCAGCAAAATAATGAGGAGCCAATAAACAACGCACTTGCTGAAGCTTTAAAGGGTTTAAAGTTAGATTAACTATAAAGAGCAAATTCACACAGAAAGTGAATTTGCTCATTTATTATGCATACTCAAATCCTCTAAACATATCTTAAATTGACTGAATATTCTATATACAAGAGAGGGGTTTTTAATGGAAGCAAAAAATTTTAGGCCTCGTAATGTGATTTTTATGACAATTGTTGTTGGTATATCTGTGTTAATTGGTCAAGCTATTTATGTTCTCTTTATCGATGTGCCCTTCCCATAATCAATTTAATTCTTTAATCGACTGAGTAAATATTTTTCATTAATTTTTATTTCCGGATGATTCGGTTTCCACTTCTTTGCCTCTAGATTATGCTGATAGGCATTTTCGAATAACCGTAACTCCCTATATAACAGACTTAATTGCAAATGAGGTATCCATGATGAGTAAGCTCGTTTTTGAATAGTCATTGAATCGACAGAAGCTTGTTGCAAAGCTTGAGAGTACCAGTAAATGGCCTCCTTATGTTTTGACTGCTCCATAAAAAATTGACCCATTCGGCAACATGCTTCTGGCTTTGGTCGATCATACAAAAAGGATTGTATAATAGCTTGCTGTGCTTGTTTATCATCCTGCAACAGTCGATAGCATTCCCCTATATGCAAACACGCCTCAATGCAATCATCTGTCGCACCCAACTCGCTATCTAGAAACGTATTGTATTGATTAATGGCCTCTAAATAACGCTGGTGCAGTTTCAATTCGTTAGCGTAATGAAACGAATCTCTTGCAGAAAGAGATTGCCCCTCTTGCAATAAACCTTCATAGATACGTATATTACGGTGGATATCCTTTGTTAAAGGTAAATGAGTAACAGCAATATCACTGTGAAAGAACTGGCCAGATACCTTTAAATATTCATGGACAGCGCCTTGCCATTGAAAATGACCTACTCTTTTTACTAGACGATATTTTCGTTCACTACACGCCACTACCCCATCATCATCTAGTATTAGGTAATGATCCATCGTAACAACATCAACAGTAGGATACAAAGATTGCTTTAGTAGTAATAATTTATGTTGGTTTTCCTTTGTCAAGACATCATCCGCATCAAGCCATAAAATGTAATCCTTTGTTGCCTGATGAAAGGAAAAATTGCGCGCTTTTGCGAAATGATCACACCATGGAAAATCAAAAATTCGAGAGGTGTAACTTTGGACAATATCCTTTGTACGATCAGTTGAACCTGTATCAATAATATTAATCTCATCCACTATATGCTGAACCGAATCTAAGCATCTTTCGATCGTACATTGTGCATTTCTAACAATCATACATAAACTAATCGATAACATCTGTCCCCTCCTTATCATGTAGTAATATACTATGCTAGTTCACCACTTTATCGAAACAATTTTTAAATTATCGCTCAACTTTTAGGACTTACCTTGTAAAATAAAAAAAACGAACGCTAGACACGTTCGTTTTCTTTCTATAAATATTGCTCACGCCAAATCAATTGTTCTTTATCAGTAAGTTGTTGTTCTAGATGGTGGTCCCATTGATTCAATATCGTATTCCACACTCGAACAAATAAAATTCCCTGCTCCTTATCGTAAAGAACAAACTCTAAACATGGACTATCATTAATCTGTTGAGCTTCTACTTGAACAATTCTTGCGATGATTTTTTGTGAGTTGCCTGTTTCTTCTTCATCCACTTCTTGTAGGGCAGCCATAATCAGTGACTCTTCAAATTGCTCTTGCTGCTCAGCTTCTCTATCTACATAACGATACAGCTCTGGTAACTCATCGTATTCATCATTATTTACATCAATAGTCAGAAATGATTGATGGCAAGGACTAAAGTAAAGAGTAGATGCTTCTACTTCTAATTCCTCTTCAAAGACACCTTGCTCGAGCTGTTGCTGTCCTTTTTCAGTTAGCCTAAAGTAGTCTTCATCATTTTTCATCAGACCCACTCGAACCATTAAAGAAGTCAAGTCTTCGATAAATAAAGGATCGACAAGTAATAACTCACTCAATTCCTGTGTACTTCCAAAATCGGCCTCTTGAATACTTAGGAGCAGCATTGTCATTAAGACATCCATTGTGGAACGGCGAACAGGCTCGTAGGTCACATCCACTGTCCGAATTGGAATACACCATTCAGCAGTTTTGACAATTTTGATATTGCGATTTTGCTGCAGCTCACGCATTAATCGCTGTTGTAATTTTGACACACTAAATCACCAATCCTTCATGATTACGCAAGCCTTCGTAGGATTTTACTGTATTTAATAAATTCGTATACATTTCTCTTGTATCTTGATGTTTTGCTCGTTTCGCAAACATTTCTGAACTTCCTACAAGCAGTAGTAACTCCCGAGCACGGGATAGAGCGACATTTAAGCGACGATAATCTCTTGCAAAACCAATGTCTCCGCCCTTTGGTGTATTACGAACCATACTTACAAGAATCACGTCCATTTCCATACCTTGGAACTTATCAACTGTCCCTGTTCTAAACTGCAGATGTGGTAACTGTAACTCCTGCTGAAGAAGACGATTTATTTTCTTTACCTGCTCACCGTAGAAACTAATAACCCCAACGCTTTTCAGAGCATCGTGTGGCATACGCCCTGCTTCTTTTGCCGCCTTCACTGCGTCATTTAGGTCTAGCAAAATACGACGAATTGTTTGTAATTCCCCTTCATTATAACGGCTTGTCCCGCCTTTTACCTGTTCCTCTAAATAAGGTTTTTCAGTCGGAATATCAATCCATAATAAATGGTCATTACGTTTTACAAATTTCCCTTCCAAGCCATGATCTCTCGCTAAATCCGAATCTGGTAAGCCACATTGCAAGCCATTTTCTTCTTTCGCGTAAAATGGCGTGATACTTTGCATAATTTTTTCATGCATGCGGTATTGCAGTGCTAGCATTTGCTTATGTGTTTGAGGCAAATTATTAAATAAGCGCTCAAACAATGATTCACGAAGTAAATTTTTTAATTCCTGTGCGCCCTCAAAGTTAGGATTCTCTTCTAACATCGCCTTCAATGTTTCCTCCAGCGTATCGTCACCAAGTAGTGGTGGTAGCTGGTGATGATCACCTACCAAAATGACCTTTTTTCCCTTAAGCATTGGTAATAACAATTCTGGTGGTGTTGCCTTTGAAACTTCATCAATAATGACAACATCAAAGGTCGGATAATTTTCCATAAATTCTTTACTCGCTGAAGCAACACATGTGGTACCAATAACATTTGCGTGTCGTACATATAACTTTCGAATTTCATCTAAATCATATTCAGTAGCGTTTTTTAATTTTTCTCGCCATTGCTCTTGCAATTTTTTGCGAAGTGGTAGTTGCTTTTCCTGACGCTGTAAATCTTCAATAGCATGCTTGGAAGTTTGAATAGATTCCATAACCTCTTCTGCTATTCGTTCTGGTGTTGATTGTAAGAGCTTCGTATATGTGGCCAGTTGCTTTTCTTTTTTCAATCCAGCGACGTTTATTTCCTTTAAACGCTCTTCCAATTGTAATAGCTGTAGGTCGACTTCCCGCAAGCTTGTTTGTACAGTTTGAAGGGATGCTTGCTTTGGTATTAATTGTACTTTAGCCTTTTCAACTTCTTCTAGTTGCTGATTGGCTAACTGAAGAGACTCTCGCAATTGTGCCGCAAGAATTTTTAAATACTCAACAGACTCTTCTGGTTCTTCTTCTAATTGGAAGCTGCTGGCTAGCTGTTGTAATCGCTCTGTATGCTGTAAAAACGGTTGCAATTGCCGCTGTATACTTTGTACATCAAAGCTTGTGATCGCACATTCTTGATGTAGTAAACTAACAAGATTTTTTCGAAATGACTCATATTCTTCGTCTTTATGCTCCTGTTGCTGCTTAAGCGCTATCCCTTTTTGCCAAACAAAATCACGACGCATGTAGAGTCCCAGTAAATAACTCTCAATTTCGTTAATGGCAGGCGTTTGATCGTCTTGAAAAGCCTTGTTTAGTTGCGCAAATACCCCCGTAAGGTTTTGTAGAGAAAAAGATTGCACTGGCTGTAATCGACTTTTGGAAAGAGCTTGCTCCTTCACATCTTCAGCCACTAATGTCTCTAGCTTTGTAATAGCCTTTTGAAGGCGGCTATTGATGGTAGACCATGCCTCTAAATCTTTCGCATCCTCTAAATGCTGTATGCGGCTAATTTGCTGCGAAAGGACATGAGAAGGGCGAATTTGATAATGTTGTAAATATCGTTGGATACGCTCATATGATGTCAGTGTATGGACGTACTTTTGGGCTTCCTTCATGATGACGAGGCGATAACTTTCTGTTTCATATTTCTGTTGTATGTCCTGAAATTGAAGTGTTAACTGCTGTTTTTGCTCCAGCAATTCTTTATATTGAGCAGCAGCCTCTAGTTGCTCCATTTTTTGTGTAGTCTCCCGAATGGTAAGCAGTAGCTGCTCAACAGAAGGATGATCAGCAAGTGTCTGCTCAAACTGCTCTACAATTGGCTCTATTTGTGCGAGCTGCTTCTTATAATGCTCTTTTTGAGCTTCACACGTCTGTTGCTCTGTCTTAGCAGCTTTTAAGTCTTTTTTTAACGCTTGAATTTCTTGCTGTAAAATCGGTTCTTCGATAGCTGCTTGCTCTTTAGCTGCAATTTCTTGTGTCAATTCCTCAAGCCATATCTCTAACTTTTCAAGCTCATCATTTACTTTTATAAGATTGGCTTTGAACGCCTGCTCACGTTCAGGAAATATCAAGATGGCTTCTTCAATCGACGCCAATGTTTGTTCACGCCACTGCAGAGCAACATTTTCTTCAATAAATTTTTTGCCTTCTTCCTCAATACTTTCCGTTCTACCATAACGTAAAATCCGAATCTCTTGATTGGATAGAAGCCGTCCTAATGCATTATCTACTGCTAAATTTGACTGGGATGCGACAAGTGTTTTTAAGCCGGCTTTCACATTTTGCTGACAAATCTCTGAAATCACAGTGGTTTTCCCCGTACCAGGTGGACCTTGTATGACATATAAATCTTCAACAGATAAAGCGCCTAAAACAGCTCGTCTTTGGTATTCATTTAAATTATTGTGAAATTCAATATCTTCCCTAACCTCGGATGCTCGTACAGTTGGACGTTTTTCAAAAAGGATTGTCTCTAAATTAGGATTAACAGCCTCGCCCTTTTCTAACTTTGTAAAGCCATTCCGTAATCTTCTAATTTGACTTAATGTCGCAAAATTGCTGAAGCTCGCTTGTTTCGAACGAAGATTAAACTGATCCTTGCGGGCCAAATCTTGTATGAAGGGCTTCAAATCAATTTCAACTGTTTGCTTTCCAGCATGGGCCTTCAATACTTGACCTATTTCACCACGGACTCCTTGAATACTTACACTCAAACCTTCTAATTTCTTCCACTCTTTATTCTTTATGTAAGGACATACGATAGTTAAACGTGTAAAATCCTCATTGAAATAGCTCTGCTTAAATTCGGTATGAATATCGTCAATAGTCGCGTCACGTTCTTGAATTTTCAAAAAGCCTTCCCAGCTGGCAATACGTTTTTTTACATATTCAGTCCGCTCTTCCGCTATCGGTAGTTGTCTGATCTTAGTATGAAGCTCAAGGGGAATACCTGCTCCGTTATTAGGCTTTGTAACAAATTGCAAAGCTGCTGCTAAGCGACGATTCGTGTTAATTGGACCTCGCATATGCACAAAACGAATATTAGTCGCCAGTAATCCTTCCAGTTTTAACACACAGTCCATAATGACCGTTTTCTCGGGAAGAATATCACTTAATTTTTCATTGTCCCCTGCATTAAAATAGATGGATAAAAATATTTCCCCCACTGTTTTTGCTTTCCGTTTTTCAATGTAGACAGTAAAAGATCTTTGTAACGCAAAAAAGGCATGCTCGTTTGCTGAGCATTCCTCTACCGCTTCCTTAGCCTTATTAGTCAATATAAGACTACAGCGTTGTTTTTCTAGTAAAGCGATGTCCTGCATGAGCAGCCCTCCCTCCTGTGTCATTAAAGTTTTATTTTATCACATCCTAAAAGAATACTTACAAAGAAAAATCCCCTGCACAGTGATTTCTTACCACCGTACAAGGGTTATATTAATGTTGATCGATCGTTTCTTTAGGCAAGTTTTTGCTCATTTCACAATACTGAACAAATACACGTGCTAATTCTCGTAAACGACTATGAACGTCCTCATCTACAATACGATTATCTGCATCAAAATGTGATGTGTGTGTATATACATAATTAGGTGTAACAAGGGCACGGAAGTAGTCTAAAATAGGTTTTAATTGATTTTCTACCACAAGATGATGTTGATATGTGCCACCATTTGCAACAATAGATACAGGCTTATAACGCATTGTTTTAGGATGTAAGAAGTCAAAAGCATTCTTCAAAACGCCAGGAATAGATGCTTGAAAAATTGGCGTTGCAATAATATAAGCGTCTGCTTCCTCGAATTGTTGAATCATTTTTTTCATATCTTCATTTAATGGTGAACCATCTACAATTTGATGCTTATATTCACTAAAATGCATCATTTCTAAATCGAAACTAGCATCTAATTCTTTAATATATTGTTCCACTTGCTCTAAAATAGCACCAGTTTTACGACCAAACATAGTGCCATCAACGAGTAAAATTTTCATTTTCACTTTGCCTCCACATTCATCTTCTACAATAATATTGTAACAAATGAAAAGTGGCTCGGAAAGAATTGTAATGATGAAAGCAATAAATTCAGTCTTTAGGCGGAAAGTTGAAAAAATTACTCCTTATCATATGAGCGGAAATGGACTTCTTTATCGACAACCTTATCGTGGATGTTATACTTCTCCCGATCAATCACTACATCACGATTCACTTTCTCGTCTTCGTGAAGTGCGTCTGTCTTGCTAATTTTATCCCAATTAAATAATGTCTCCCTTGAAATATCCTCTTCTGACGCTTCTGGAAATTCTAATGTTGCTAATTCATGTGAAGGATAAATAGTGACTTGTTGTCGCTTTCCATACAGCGCAATAATAATCATTGCCTTTGCTACTTGAGAAGCTTCAATGGCTCGAGAACGCTTTAAAGGTCCTATTAATAAAGGCTTCGCGATTTTCAATACTTTCGCTCCTGCCTTTTCCCCTAAACGAAGTTCATCACGTTCTCCCACTAAGAGTGAAGGTCGAATAATAGAAAGCTGCTGTAAACCTAGCTCCATTAAATCATGTTCAAGCTTTCCTTTAACTCGGTTATAGTAAAAAGGAGAACTCTCATTAGCTCCCATTGCAGTGATGACAAGAAAATGAGGAATCCCACGCTTTTTTGCCAATGAAGCAATCGCTAAAGGATATTCAAAATCGACCTTTTCGAACACCTCACGAGAGCCTGCTTTTTTTATGGTTGTACCTAAACAGCAATATAGTTCATGCGCAAATTCAATATCTTTTTCCTCCAACCTATTAAAATCGCGAATTTTCACTTCTAGCTTAGGATGCGTAAAAGTTGGTTTTCTTCTCGCAATTACTGTCACGGAAACATATTCATCATTTTCACATAATTGCTCTACTAGTGAAGAGCCAGTTAAACCAGTAGCTCCCACAACAATCGCAGCACGCATACCCATGTCTCATCCCTCCTTCTATAAATACCATCATTATGTATGTATTTTCTCATTCTAAGCTCACTATATATATCGACCATATTTTTGATGATTAAAAAGTTATTTATCGTACCTCTGAGATAGCTATTTGTAAGATTCACTTGAAAAGATCATTTATCAAATCCTAAATTTTACACATACTTGCTCTTTCTTCGCCATAATTTAAAGAGACAGAGGAAAGGGTGGGATACATTTGCAAAACGAAACGCAAGCAGTAGTACCGAAAAAAACGATTGTTTTCATTATTGAAAGCTGTATTGATAAAGGGCTGTATCCTTTTGAACGGGTTTCAACATTAGCTAAGCTACTTACAAATGAGAAAATTTTCATATTTGTAAAAACTCCTTCAAATGAGGGGATCCAAATTTTAATCAATGAAGGTCTATCTCCCGTTTTATTTGATCATTTTAATGAACTACCTAAGCAAATTAAAGGCATTCAGCCAGATTTAATTGTCAGGGATGGACGCAATTCTGAAAATTGGCAAGTACAGGATTTACGACCTTTCTGCAAAACGATTATTCACTTTGATGATTTTGGTGAAGGTGGTCAAGCCTGTGACTGTGTACTACTAGCACTCTATCATGAAGCTAAAGATTATTTACCGTCTCATTATATTGGCGGAAGCTTTGTTTTTGCACTTCCAGAAGCCTATCAAAATTTTAGCCATAGATCTGATAGTAAAACATCTGAAAACCCTCCCCATATAGTTGTAGCTTTTGAAGATGGGGACGAGCATAATTTAACCTACCGTACGCTTCGACACTTAACACAGTTACAAATTCCACTACAAATTACAGTTATGATTGACGACAGCTACCGCCATGCTACGGACGACTTGCAAATGATGGTGCTAAGTCGTCGCAACACTGCCATCCTTCGCGATAAAAATGCACTTCTCAAACTTTTACCAAAAGCAGATGTTATTATTTGTAATGCCAATTATACGCCTTACAAAATTGCCTCTTACGGTGTGCCATGCATTACACTTGCACAAACCGAAGCGGAGCTATTACATGCTTTTCCGAGAGAACAGAACGGTTTTATTCATCTAGGACTTGGACGCAAAATGAAACAATCCCAAATACAAAATGCAGTTATGGAGTTTCTTTTACACGAAGCTCGCAGTGAACGTGCCGTAAAAAAACAACGTCAGCTTAATCTCGTTAGTAACAATGAAACACTCTTAGAACTACTCTTAGACTTTGCTTATGATCGACATAATATCGCTTCTACTTAGTGCTACTTCAAAGATGATTATGATACAATATATAAGAAATTTTCACTTCAGTATCTCTTCTTATGAAAGTTGGGACTTAAGTAAGTTCAAAGATAATCAGTTCCCGATTGATTTTAATGGCTAAGCGGTGGGGGATCATCAAACCCCCATCGCTTTTTACACGCATTCGCTATACAAATATTCTTAAGAAAGGAGCAATCATCATGCCAACAAAAAATGATTTAGAATATCAAATTAAAGAGTTAAAAATGGACTATATAAATTTACAAGGCGATATTGAAAAATTGGAGTCTACAGGACACAACGATCAAGTAGCACAAGCAGAGCAACGTCTTGCAAATATGGAATCTCAGTTAGCAGAGCTCAACAAGCATCTTGCAGAACTATAAAATGTAAACATGAAAGACAGTTGGAGGAACATATATGGCAATATTAACAGTTGAAAATTTAGGTCACTCTTTCGGGGATCGTACACTCTTTAAAGATGTATCGTTTCGCTTAGTAGAAGGTGATCATATTGGACTCGTTGGAGCAAATGGTGTAGGTAAATCAACTTTAATGGGCATCATTACTGGACAAACGATCCATGACGAAGGAAAAGTTGAATGGCTTCCCGGCACACATTATGGTTATTTAGATCAACATACAGTACTAACAGCTGGTAGAACGATGCGTGAGGTGTTGCGTGACGCTTTTCTACCTCTATATAAAAAAGAAGAGGAACTCAATGAAATTACAGGGAAGATGGCAGAAGCGACACCTGAAGAATTAGAAGTTCTATTAGAGCAAATGGCTGAAGTACAAGATGCATTAGACGCAGGAGACTTCTATTCACTCGATATGAAAATCGAAGAGGTTGCACGTGGACTTGGTCTTGATGCTATTGGCTTGGAACGAGATGTAGCTGCTCTTTCAGGTGGTCAACGTACAAAGGTTTTACTAGCTAAACTATTATTAGAAAAACCAAAAGTTCTATTACTAGACGAGCCTACGAACTATCTTGATGAAGAACATATTACTTGGCTGAAAAACTATTTAAAGAACTATCCATACGCCTTCTTATTAATTTCACATGATACAGAGTTTATGAACGAAACGGTGGATGTCATTTTCCAACTCGAATTTTCAAAATTAACTCGATATACAGCAACATACGAAAAATTCTTAGAGCTTGCCGATATCAATAAACGCCAGCATATTGAAGCTTATGAAAAGCAACAAGAGTTCATCAAGAAGCAAGAAGATTTTATTGCAAAAAATAAAGCACGATACTCAACTACTGGCCGTGCCAAATCACGTGCCAAACAACTTGACCGTTTAGAGCGAATTGATCGACCAGAAACCTCTGTAAAGCCAGAATTCGGATTTAAAGAAGCACGTTCATCAAGTCGCTTTGTTGTAGAGGCTGAAAATTTGGTGATTGGTTATGATAAAGACAAGCCATTACTTCCCCCACTCACTTTTGCTATTGAGCGAGGAGAGAAAGTTGCTTTAGTCGGCATGAATGGTGTAGGTAAATCAACATTACTAAAAACAATGCTTGGTAAAATCAATCCTCTCGGTGGCAAAGTAATTCGAGGTGATTACCTTTACCCATCTTACTTCGAACAAGAAGTAAAAGCGGAAAAGATCACACCAATTGATGATGTATGGAATGCCTTCCCTTCAATGGAACAAGCTCAAGTACGTGCTGCTCTAGCGAAAGCTGGCCTAAAAACTGATCATATTACACGTCCACTCAATTCGTTATCAGGTGGGGAACAAGCGAAAGTTCGTTTATGTAAATTAATGATGGAAGAAGCAAACTGGCTTCTTTTTGACGAACCAACAAACCATTTAGATGTGGATGCAAAAAATGAATTAAAACGTGCCATGAAAGAATTTAAAGGCACAATTGTACTAGTAAGTCACGAACCAGATTTCTATGACGGACTTGCAACGAAAGTCTGGGATGTTCAAGATTGGTTCACTTCAGGACAACAAAGCTAAATCTAAAAGGGTAGCCTCAAAATCATTTGGGGCTACCCTTTTTCATCTACCTGTGAAGCACTAAAAATAATTTTCTAACGTTTCTATGTATAATTTCCCTCTTTTAAACATACTATAATCAGTGGATTGATATTTTTTAACCTAGCATTTAGATAAACCTATGCTTCATGTAGTCCCTATTCACATTCCTTAAACTTACATCATTGTAAGCTGAGATAATGAAACTTTTTGTCATAGTCTTCGTATATGTTAATATACCTGAAAAAATCATGGTATTATAAGAAATTTTTCAAATAGCTATTGATTTATATATAGCTTACTAGTAAGATATATGTATAAACTATTTACCTTACTGATAAGATATTTATAAAATATAATCTAAAAAGAAAGCGAGGAATGAAGAATGACAGTTACAATTTACTCACAAGCGAGCTGTTCTTCATCCAGAAAAGCACTTAAATGGTTAAAAGATCACAATATTGAATATAAAGAAAAACGAATCACTTCCCACCCACTGACACTTGCAGAATTCAAAGAAATTCTAAGCATGACTGAAGATGGAACAGATGAAATTATCGCAACAAACTCAAATGATTTTAAAAACTTAAATATCGATATCGACCAACTTTCTATTCAGGAGCTATTTGCTATTATTCAAGCACATCCAAGAATGTTACGTAGCCCTATTTTAATAGATGAAAAACGCATTCAAGTTGGTTACAATGAGATGGACATCCGTCGTTTTATTCCACGTAAAGTACGCGCTTACGAATTAAATGCGATGACAAGATTGGCACAAGAAAGTTAAAACAGTTTTGGAGATGACCTTCATGGATCAAGAAAAACAAAAAGCCATTACCTCTTTATTTGAAGTCGTTTCATCAATAGAGCGTAAGTGGGCAAACGAGTGGAATAATCATAATGTACTCGGCTTTTCAAAATCCCATATTTTAATATTAGATTACTTATCACAGGAGGGCCCAAAACGCCCTTCTGCTCTTGCTGAACGCTTAAAAGTAACGACAGGTGGCGTCACAGTTTTAACAACAAAGCTTATTAATGCTGGCTTTATTGAGAAAACGCAGCATGCTACAGATAGACGTGCTTCACAGCTAGTCATCACTAATGAAGGTGAAAATATTTTAAAAGAATCTCGTCAGCAAGTGAGTGAAATTATTAACAATATGTTTGGCATGCTTACAGCAGAAGAACTGCAAACATTACGAAATATTTTTTCAAAGTGTCTATTAGATGTAGATATGAATCGACCCGAATGAACGCGTAATAAAAAGATGCATCGCAATTACTTGCGAACGCATCTTTTTTTAGATTAGTCGAACCAATACTTCCGTCTAAGTACTTATGGTGTGCGACCAATCAGCTATTATTACGCTGGTAGCACAGACTCCACAATGGCTGTATCAGACATAAGCATTTCTTTTAATCGAGCCTTTGCACGGAATAAACGAGATTTCACAGTACCGATGGAAACTTTCATAATCGTAGAGATTTCTGCAAGTGAATATTGGTCTATGTAGAAATACCATAAAGTTTTTCGGTAGATGGCATCTAATTGTTCCATTTTATCTTGCACTAATTTTGTTACAATGTCCTTTTCAATCTTTTCTTCGGTAGAAATTTCATTATTGGGAACCAAATCTAAAATCGGTACGTCTAATGTTTCAGGTTGGTTCATCATATATTTGCTACGGCGCACTTTTTTACGGTAGCGATCTCTAAATGTATTCATTGTAATTGTTGTGAGCCAAGCTTTAATATGCTCTACTTCAGCAACGCTGTCTTCGTAGCGCACAACCTTAACCCAAACTTCTTGCATTAAATCCTCAGCTTCTACATTATTGCGAGTTAGTTTTAAACATAGGTGATATATATAACGATTGTACTCCTCATATACGCCTTCTAATTTTTCATTCATTGTGTATGCCTCCGCTTCTTGTTCTTGCTTCTATACACATTCTCGCAAAATAATGTATTACACTCTATCGTATTGGCTTTCAATTTCATTACAATCGTGTAAGCTTAATCGCTTTTGCTTGTAATATTCGTAAAAAATGTTTTACTACTATATTACTCACCCTTCAAAACACCGCTCCATTACATTAAACCCCTATTTCCATTGCTATTTTCTCAATAATATTTATTATTAGAAAATTAAAAATCCGCCACTTTAACAATGACTTGTAAAGTAAGCAGATTCTAAACATGAACCATTTAATTATCTATTGGGCAACAGAGTGGATTTGCATGGTTAACTTAACAGCCCTAAACGAAAAGCTGAAGCAACGACTTGTGTTCGATTCTTTGCTTTAAGTTTTGTCATTAAGCTACTTACATAATCTCTCACTGTATGCTCACTTAAAAATAGTAATCCTCCAATTTTTTTATTGTCATAGCCCTCTGCAAGTAGGCCAAGAATCATGGACTCCCTTTCTGTTAAACGAAGTTCTGTATTTTTTTCAACCTTTTCACCTTTTCGTGATAAAAATAATCCTAATCGCTTCCCTACTTCTTCAAGCAACGCTAATTCATCCTTTGTGCAATCAAATTCTTCACCTAGTTGATCAAATGTCAGCCATCCAAATAATTGATCTTGCCGAATAATTGGGATAAATATAATTGAAGATAAATTAAATAATTGAATATGTTCTTCCTTCACATAATTTTTAGGGTTTTTTAAATATATGGGTTTTCTTGAGCCGAGAACTGTATTTTCACCAGTAAGCTCCCCTTTCATACTTTGAACCTTTGGAAGCTCTGCCCCAATTACCCCGTAAAATTGATTGGACCAGGGCACATATGCATAAAATACACATCTTTTATAACTAAAATACTCTTCACATTTCTTTAAAATATAGGCTAAATCCTGATAGCCAGAGGAACTGATGAGCAATTTATCGAGTTGATCTAATAATTGAAGCTGTCTAAACTCCTCACTTTCAAAAGTAGTTCTCCGACTGGTTTTATCATCCACTTCACAGTCATAGTAAAGCTGTACTAAAAATGTAAATATCGATAGTACATACATTAGAATGGCATTCATCCGACTAATTTTCTGCTGAATCATAAAAGTAATCAATGACTTTTCTAAAATCAATTGGAATAGATGAAAGCTTCTCGTATCGATAATGGATAATTGTGATTGAAGCCATGTATTAAAAAAACTTTTAAAATCATCATTTAACTCTTCGATGTTCGTATGCGTCATTAGACGTAGAAACGAATCCAGTAGCATTGCTGCTCTTTTTCGATCAGCTTCAGCAATCGAAGGTTCTAGATTGAGGTAAATATTCATATTCTCTTCAATTTGTTTACTATGAATTTTGATAAATAACACAAATTCTTGAAGTGTCATTTCTTCAAAGGACTGAAATGAATGCGTCATAGGAAATTCTTCTCCTTCATACTAAAAATACCCCTATAAATGGAGGATATTCACTTACTATATTATACAGCATCTTATAGGATAGTATTTCAAATTGAAAGGAGTAAGATGAAGGTATCGCTAAAACATAGCGAATACTTTTGAATCCTACGGTAACCATATAACCAGATATAATGGAAGGTGCGTGTTTGAAATGAGACTGGAAAATAAAGTAGCCGTTATTACAGGCGGAGGCACAGGAATCGGGAAAGAAACTGCACTATTATTTGCGAAAGAAGGAGCAAAAGTAGTCATTACAGATATAAACGAACAATCTGGCAATGAAACAGTCCGCAATATCCAAGCAATTGGAGGCGAAGCATTATTCGTACGTCATGATGTTAGCAATGAAGACGACTGGAAAAAGGTTGCAGATGAAACAATTAAAACATTTAACAAAGTTGATATTCTTTTCAACAATGCTGGCATTTATATTATTAAACCACTTGCGGAAATCGAACTTTCTGACTGGAATCGCTTAATGTCCATCAATGTGACTGGTGTCTTCCTTGGTATGAAACATATTATGCCGCTTATGGCTAAACAAAATCAAGGCTCTGTCATTAATGCTTCTTCCATTGCGGGCTTAACAGGCGCTGCTGGACATGTATTATATGGGGCTAGTAAAGGTGCCGTACGCATTATGACTAAAGATGCGGCAATGGAATATGCTCCGTACGGAGTACGTGTTAACTCGATCCATCCTGGCTATATCGATACAGGGATGGCCGATTATGCATCTGCAACAACAGGAAGCTCTAAAGATGAATTAGGGAAAAACTTGTTCCCATTAGGACGTTTAGGTTCCGTAAAAGAAGTGGCTCAAACAGTACTATTCTTAGCTTCTGATGAATCCTCCTTCTCAACAGGTGCCGAATTTGTTATTGATGGTGGAGCAACAGCAAAATAATATAAAGGTGGTCATTGAAATGAAACTAAATAATAAAGTAGCAATCGTCACAGGTGGTGCTAGTGGTATCGGTGAAGCCACAGTTCGCCTCTTTGTCCAAGAAGGTGCTCAAGTAGTCATTGCTGATTTTTCAGAGCGTGGACAAAGCATCTCAGAAGAATTAAATAACAATGGTTATGATACACTCTTCGTGAAAACAGATGTTACAAGCGAAGAAGACATTCAAAATATGATTAAGGAAACCGTTCATAAATACGGGAAACTTGATATTATGTATGCCAATGCCGGTGTAGCTGATGATGCACCAGCGCACGAGTTATCTTTCGAAAAATGGAAAAGAACAATTGATATTAATTTATCAGGAGTATTTCTTTCTGATAAATATGCCATTGAACAATTCCTTGTTCAAGGAACAGGTGGCGTCATCGTCAATGCTGGCTCTATTCATAGTTTTGTTGCCTTACCAAATCCAACAGCCTATTCATCTGCAAAAGGCGGCGTAAAGCTATTAACGCAAAACCTATGTACAGCTTATGCCAAACAGGGTATTCGCGTAAATGCAGTATGTCCTGGTTATATCGACACACCTCTATTGGCTGAAGTAGACGCTCAAAAGAAAGAATATTTAGCCTCCCTTCACCCACAAGGTCGACTTGGAAAACCAGAGGAAATTGCCAAAGCTGTTTTATTCTTAGCAAGTGATGATGCGAGCTTTGTTAATGGTACTACACTTCTTGTTGATGGCGGCTATACTGCTCACTAATAAAAAATTTACGGGTCTGAATTCGGTATTGTTCCGAAATCAGACTCTTTTTATTTGCTTAAAATCCTTCCAGCTCAGATCGGTCTAGATCATAACATGAAGCAGTAACCTTTAAAAGCAGTCGTATTTTATGGTAAAACAATATAAGATTATTTAATTGCAACTCCACATGCAGGTATTTTTTCTATAATATAAATATTATATATTTTAAAGCTAAAAGAGTTGCTATTGGATGAAATGCTTTGTACTTTTATTACATCAGTTATTATGAAATTGAGGGGTGTTTTATAATGAGTTTAAATGATTGGTTAAATGAAAAAGTCCCAGAAATTACAAGTTCATTAAGTGATATTAACCGACAGTATGTTGATATTGAAAATTCAATTGGCTTTGTTGGGCGCAATCAAATTTATAAAATTTTAGATAATTTTCATGAAGTACTGTTCCCAGGTATCCATACTGCTCCACCGATCGATACTACACGCGTCAATATTGTAAGTAGTAATAAACTGCGTGAAACGGCATTGGATTTACGTGATATTATCGAAAAAGTTTTAATTTATAATTTGGAGTACAACAGCAATCTTGAAAACTGTACTTGTCAAGAGGATGCAGATCGCATTGTGATGGATTTAATTTCGCAATTCCCAAAAATCCGTAAAACCTTGCAAACAGATATTCAGGCGGCGTACAACGGAGATCCTGCTGCCCTTTCCACAGAAGAAATTTTATTAAGTTATCCATCGATTGTTGCGGTATATATTCACCGTATTGCACATGAATTATATGAAGTGGGCGTACCGATTGTCCCACGTATTATGTCTGAGTATGCACATAGTTTAACAGGAATCGATATTCACCCAGGAGCGACAATTGGTGAATCCTTCTTTATCGATCACGGCACAGGTGTCGTAATCGGTGAGACATGTAAAATCGGCAATAATGTTAAAATATATCAAAGTGTAACGTTAGGGGCATTAAGCTTCCCTCTTGATGAAAATGGTAATCCAATTAAAGGAATTAAACGTCATCCGAATATTGAAGATAATGTTGTTATTTATGCAGGTGCAACAATTTTAGGTGGCGAAACGTCAATTGGTCACGATTCAGTACTAGGCAGTAACATTTGGCTAATGAATTCAATACCACCATATTCCCGTGTTTACAACTCACCACCAACACCTAACATCAGTAGCAGTAAATCAAAAAATATTTAATAAGGATACACCCTTGCTAAATGAAGATATGTCGAATAAAGGATCTTTACCAGAAGTCGAGGTTATGTTGACCTCCACTCATAGGTATCTACTAAAAGACACTGTAATGGAATTTTTACAGCGTCTTTTATTTTTCTATACGTTCAGTTTATTTATGAATCCTTCATAATACTTTCTAGAATTGATATGCTATACTATTTCTATTATCGAAATATTAGAAAGAAGGATGCTAGATGACAAATTTACAGCAAATAGACGCTTATTTTGCCGAACATCGTGAGGCTCATTTAAACGAATTGAATGAATTTTTGCGAATTCCAAGTATTAGTTCTTTATCTGAGCATAAGGAAGATATCCAACAAGCTGCACAGTGGCTTGCCAATGCGTTTGAAAAATTAAATCTTGAAAATATCTCGATTACGCAAACTGCAGGTCACCCTGTTGTCTATGCTGATTGGTTACACGCAGAAGGCAAACCAACTATTTTGTTTTATGGTCACTATGATGTACAACCTGTTGATCCATTAAATTTATGGGAAAGCGAACCTTTCAATCCTACAATTCGCGACAATAAATTATTTGCTCGTGGTGCTAGTGATGATAAAGGGCAAGTATTTATGCATTTAAAAATGATTGAAGCTTTATTTGCAACAACGGGAACTTTACCTGTGAACGTTAAATTCATTTATGAGGGTGAAGAAGAGATTGGTAGTCCACACCTACCTGCCTTTGTTGAACAACATAAGGAAAAATTAGCAGCGGATTTAATTTTAATTTCTGATACTGGTCTTTATGGTCCTGGTAAACCTGCAGTATGCTATGGCTTACGTGGTTTAACAGGCATTCAAATTGATGTGCGTGGAGCTAAAGGAGATTTACACTCAGGTCTTTATGGTGGAGGCGTACAAAATGCCATCCATGCATTAGCTGAAATTTTAGCATCCTTCCGTGATGAGCATGGCACAATCCAAGTGGAAGGTTTCTACGACAAAGTATTGCCATTAACAGAAGCAGAACGTGAAGCTTATCGTGCGCTTGGCTTTGACGAAGAGTCAGTAAAACAAGAAGTTGGTGTAAAAGAATTATTTGGTGAACAAGGGTTTAGCTATCTAGAACGCACTTGGGCTCGTCCGACATTAGAGGTTAATGGCGTCTTTGGTGGTTTCTCTGGAGAAGGCATCAAAACAGTTTTACCTGCTGAAGCTGGCGCTAAAATCACTTGTCGTCTCGTTCCAAATCAAGAGCCAGACGAAATCGTAGCACTATTAAAAGCGCATGTTGAAAAACATAAACCTGCTGGTGTTGAAATAAACATTTCAGAGTTTGATAAAGGCCCTGCATTCTTAACACCTTTTGATCATCCATTCATCCAAGCAGCTGGACGTTCTTACGAAAAGGTTTATCATGTACCTACTGCTTACACACGTGGCGGTGGATCTATCCCTATCGTAGCCGCATTTGATGAAATTTTAGAGGTACCCGTGGTGTTAATGGGCTTCGGTTTATCAAGTGAAAACTTCCACGCACCAAATGAGCACTTCCATTTAGAAAACTTCGATAAAGGTTTACGTGTTTTAAGTGATTATTTATATGAAGTTTCGACATTACAAAAATAATTCTCTATCCAAAACAAATCCCCTCACATTTTCAGTGAGGGGATTTTCTTTGTGTGATTATTCGCCAAAAACCGTAACAACTTCGGCTGATTTTTTACGTTCTTTTCCTTTTGGTACTTCATCAAAATAACCAACTTGTAACATTGCAATGACACGCTCACCAGGCTGCACCTTTAAGGCCTCGCGGAACTTTGGATTGTCTAAGAAGGCTGGTGTTTTCCAGCAAGAGCCTATCCCTCTATCCCACGCTAGTAGTTGCATATTTTGAATAAAAATACTTGCTGCTGCGTAATCTTCTAAACGTTCTTTTTGACGAGCATCCTCAGGCACGATAACAAAAGCATAGCCACCAGGTAATGTAAATTTCATCATTTGCTTCGCCAAATCTTCGCTTGAAAATTCCTGCCATTTTGGAATTGTCAGGTCGCGTAATAAATGATGTAGATCTTCTAATTCCTTACCACAGGCTACAACTAAACGCCAAGGCTCACGGTTACCGTGGTTGGGCGCCCAAACTGCATCGTCGATAACAGCCATTAAATCGTCACGATCTACAGGTTGACCATTAAACTTTTTAATGGAACGACGTTGAATAATTGCATCTCTAACAGATAAAAATTGTTCGCTCATATATCCATTCTCCTTCTACCACAAGACAACATATTAGAGTTTATCTCTTCTATCTTCCACATTATCATAAAATGATATGCTTTAACACTATCTCTTATTAAGCAAAGCTGTCATCTATATGATAGAAAAAGTAAGTCATACTCGGCGTATAAGCAGTGGAATCCTCGTAAAAATACGGTCGATTAATACTATCCGAAGTATGAGCATTCACATAAGGAATGCCGTTTTGAATACTTGTGACAATAACAGAGTGATCAATTTTTCCATTTCCTTGGAAATCATAAAAAATAACGTCTCCAAGCTCTAATTCTTCAGCAGTTTGAACACGTGTACCCTTCAATCCAATAGTTGATCCTTCTAAATACCATCTTAAAGAATGAGCAACAGACCAGCTAAAGCTCCAATTTCCCTGTTGAATCCACCAGCCTTTATCTCTACTGGGTGCTCCTCGCATTGGTGCCCCACCCGCAAGTAAACATTGAGATATATAGTTCGTGCAGTCTACATCAAAGTTAGGAAAAGCTGGATTGCGTCTATTCCACCATAAATTGGCGTACTGTACAGCAGCTTGCCTATTATAAATCTTTGCCATACATCCCCTCCTCATGCCATCATATGTCTCTTCAAGTATTTCTATTAGTTAGGTCCTTACTCATATTCTTGTTGAAAATAGTTATACTCAGCGTGTTCCTTTCCATTTTCAAGGACATTTTTGCTACAATAAGAATATAAGAAATGTGTGAATTTATTTTATGACCAGAAGGGATGTTAAATGTGAAGCAGCATGCTGAGAAAGAAATTTTACAGCCTACTCTTTTATGCGATAAAAAAGGTAATTTAAATCCAGCAGCCATTGGATTCGCACGTAAGCCTCTTATTAACAGTAATTTAAGCGGCCATCTCATGCGCAAAAAGAAATGGAACTATTGGTGTGTCTATGGTGACGAAATCTTATTTTCTGCTACGATTAGTCATCTAGATTATGCAGCAGTCTGCTTCGTCTATTTCCTTGAATATGAAACACAGCGCTATTTCGAAAAAACGATCACCATTCCCTTCGGTGGTAAATTAAAAATGCCTACACAGGTTTTAGAATCCGTATCGTTTAAAAATAGCGAAATGATGATTGATATACTACATGTACAAAGTGAAACCCATCTATCCGTTTCCATTCCAAACTTTGATGGAGATATTTTACGTGCAAAGCTCATCATTCAGCATCCACCAACAGATGAAACCTTAAATGTTGTTATCCCTTGGAATCGTAAAACATTTCAATTTACAGGTAAGCACCATATACTCCCAACTTCAGGTGTTGTCACAATTGGTACTCGTCGTTATAATTTCTCAGCTGAAGAGAATTTCGCTGTCTTAGATTACGGCCGAGGGGTATGGCCACGTGAAGCATTATGGAATTGGGGAATGGCCTCTCAACGGGTCCGTGGAAGACGAATTGGACTTAATTTAGGAGGAAAATGGACAGATGGCACTGGTATGACTGAAAATGCTATTTTTGTTGATGGTAAAATGACAAAAATACATGAGGATTTATTGTTTGATTATAATTCAGAAGATTATATGCAACGCTGGAAAGTAAAAACTAAATTCTCCCATCAAGTTTCATTAACCTTCTCTCCGTTTTTTGAACGTGTAGCCTATACAAATGCTAAACTGGTTAAATCAGAAGTACACCAATTATTTGGTTATTATGACGGTTCCATTTTGCTCGACAATGGTGAAACATTGGTTATTCAACAAATGCTCGGATGTATTGAGGAGCATCGGGCAAAATGGTAATGCTAACCTTATAGAAGACGCCGCTTTCCGTGGGTATTACTTAGATAGTCATTCCACGGAAGTCGAGCGCCCTTCACTCACCCTCATGTTGCTCTAACTAAGGGCTACTAACATTTTCTCCGGATCATCAGTAAATATCGCTTGTATCCCAAGCTGCTGTAGATATCGAGCATCTTGCTGACCATTGACTGTATAAACACGTACAGTTGCTCCTTCGGCGAGCGCTAGTTTAATTGATTTGCGATACGCTGTTGGTAAACTAACATGCATAGCTTTAGCGGGAATGAGAGAAATGTAAGTAGTAAAATCCACTAAAACCTCTGCAAACAATGCAGCACTTTCAATATATGGCGCTATTTGTGAGACTGTTTGCAACGACTCATGATTAAAAGAAGAAATTATGACTCTCTCTGTCATTTGTTGAGCAGCTACTTCCTTAAGTACAAGTGCCTCAATCCCTTCATATGCAAACACATCTGTTTTTAGCTCGATGTTAATACGGTGGTTTGTACCAGCAAAAAGTTCTAATACTTCCCCTAACGTTGGGATCACTTCTCCACTATAATCTAGTGAGTACCATGAACCAAAATCAAATGTACGTAATTGTTGTAATGTAAAATCTTTTAAATAGCCTGAACCATTGGAGGTACGATCAATTGTTTCATCATGAATGACAACTACCTCTTTATCTGCTGTTAAATGAACATCTAGCTCAATACCCGCGATAGGAAGCTCAGATGCTGCTTGAAATGCAACAATTGTATTTTCAGGGTAGTTAGCAGAAACACCTCTATGTGCAAAAATATCCAAAATTATTAACCTCCTTTTTAAAGTAACACTATTTCCAAACCTCAATATAATCGTAACATAATCAGCTTTTAAGCTTTCACTTGATGGTAAATATTATATATAGTAGTATGATAATCTACTTTGAAATTGTAAGTACCTAGGAGGTGCTAAAAAAAATGACTGTAAAACATCCTGATTTTCAGGCTGAAGTAGAGCGATTAGCGTATACCCAAAGTTATATGCAACAAATATTAAATGAATCACAAAGAGATTTACAATCCGCTCAAGAAAATATTCGAAAATCGATGGCAGATCTTGATTACTTAGATTCGAGTTTGAGTTATTTAAACATCTTAACAAATGCACGATTCTTTGAAATGGCTCGTCATCAAAAAGAAGGATTAGAAGCTGTTCAAAAGAAGCCTTATTTTGCCAGGATCCATTTTCAAAAAACAGGTGATCCTCAAGAATTTCTTTACATTGGGAAAACCTCATTGTTTCATCGTGAAACACATGAGCCAATTATTGTTGATTGGCGTTCACCAGTAGCTAATGTCTATTATGACGGTCGCCTTGGTGATATGGAGTACGATGTCCGTGGTGAAATTCATAAAGGGCATCTGTTTGCTAAGAGACAATATAAAATAGAAAATGGCGAGTTACTCGATATACGTGATATTGACTTAACTACGAACGATGAACTCTTGCAAGAAGCATTGGCTGGAAAAGCAGATGTCCGTCTAACCGAAATTGTCTCGACAATCCAAAAAGAGCAAAATGAAATTATTCGCGCACATCTTCGTCAACCAATTATTGTCCAAGGAGCCGCAGGTAGTGGAAAAACCACCATAGCCCTACACCGAATATCCTATTTCCTCTACACAATGGGCGAACATTTTAATCCTGAACAGCTCATGATTTTAGCACCGAATAGGTTATTTATCGATTATATTGGTGATGTCTTACCAGAGCTAGGTGTCGATAAAATATGCCAAACTACTTTTACAGACTACGTCCTTTCCGCCACTAAATTAAAACTAAAACTTCAAAATCCTAATGAGCAATTAGAATCACTTGTTGCTGGAGGAAATCATCAGCCATCAGCCTGGATTGCTGAAATGAAGGGCTCTCTATATTATCGAGATGTTATCGAACGCTACGTTCAGAAGCTAGAGCAAGATATTGCAGAGCAATTTGAAGATGTTTATATTGAAAGATACTGTATTATGAGAGCCTCTCATCTTAAGAAGCTGTTTTTATATGAATTTTCTTATATGCCTATCGAAAAACGGCTTGCACATATAAAAAAAGTGTTAGCAAGCCATGCTCGTCAGAAAAAGCAGGCTGTCTTAGCTACACTGCATAAAAAATATGATGAAGCACTTGGTAAGGCTTTAAATGGTATTAGAGATGATGAGAAACGTCGACGTGTCGTAACAAAATTTATCGATGAACGAGATGAGCGAATCCCTGCCATTGAAAAAGAAGCAAAATCAACCGCAACTGTGTATATGCGCCGCTTTTCCAAACATAACATTAAAACGCTCTATCGTTCGCTTCTCACCAATGCGGAACTCTTAGCCGAGCTGGCTCCTGAATGGCATTACCTAGAACAACAACAATTTTTACTGGTACATCGTAAAGAACAATGGGTACTTGAAGATCTAGCTGCACTTTATTATTTACAGGCACGCATAAAAGGCATTGCGGATGAATGGAAAATGCGCGTTGTCTTTATCGATGAAGTACAAGACTATAGTCTATTTCAGCTTGCTGCTTTAAAAACAGGTCTTGATACAGATATGTTTACAATGGTTGGTGATTTAGCTCAAGGAATTCATAGCTATCGTTCATTAACTGCTTGGGAGCCTGTCCAAAGTTTATTCCCCCGAGCAAGCTTTCGAACTTTGCAAAAAAGCTATCGAACAACCATCGAAATTATGGAAGTTGCCAATCAAATTTTAACAAAAATGGATGAACAACTTCCTTTAGTAGAGCCAGTTGTTCGTCATGGCAATGTACCAAGCTTTATTCAAGCGGATCAATTTGATGCCTTAAAAATTAAAGAAATATTTGAAACGATTCGTCAGTACGGACATCGATCAATTGCCTTTATATGCAAAACTACCGCTGAAGCAATAACTATGCAACAAGATTTAAAGGCCAACCAACTGCCTTCACAGCTATTAACTGAAAATGAATCTATTAATCAGGAAATGTTGCTGGTTGTTCCAAGCCATCTAGCTAAAGGACTTGAATTTGATGCCGTTATCGTAGCTGCGTTTGATACTCCCTTTTACGACACGGCCATTGATCGAAAGCTACTTTATGTAGCACTCACACGAGCAATGCATGAACTTTACTTAATAGGTCCATCCAAAAATACATTTTTATTAGAAAATTAAAAAGTCGCTATTGGGCGACTTTTTTTATACATCATCAATTTCTTGGTGGTAATCGATAGAACTTCCCTTTTGATAGATAGGCCTTAACCACTTTCCACCATGAACTAGGCGCTTCCTTCGGAGGAGACTTCTTTTTAGGCAATGCTGGCATGCGCATGATCACGACTCCTTTCATAAAGCTTATTAATACTATATGAAGATAGTACGCAATTATGCTAAAAAGGGCGCTGAGTTGATTTTAAAATTCACTCCCCCGCCCTTGTTACTATTGTTTTACATAATAATCAATTTGCTGTGCCTTCATGAAACCTGCCTTTTCATAGACAGATATCGCTTTTTTATTGTCTACTTCAACATCTAACATCACGAATGCTGCGCCTGTTTTACTCGCATAATCCTTCGAAAATGAAAGTAATGCCGTTCCAATACCTTGGCCTTCACAATTTGGATGAACAGCAAGTGCGGTCACCCATTGTATTTCATTTTCCTGAGCTGTCGTCACAGTTCCAACAACTCCTCCATCTCGATAAGCAACCCATAGCTTTCGTCCATTAGTGGACGTATTAAAAGCGATAAGTTCTGTTGATTCTTCTGGTAAATCACCAAAAGCCTCACTATAGATAGTAATCAGCTCAGCCTGTTCGCCGTCATAGGGAAGAATGTTAATATCGGTTTGTAATGTTACAGGCTCTGCTTTTGTTTCTAAGGTTGCTTCAGAAAAGCTGTAAACATAATCTTTATTTTCAATAAATGTGTGTCCATATGGGGAACCGTCAATAATAACAGCCAATTGCCCCTCTGCTGCTCGTTCTTTTAGCCCAACTTGTATACCTTCAACTAATGCAGTTCCAATCCCCTTTTGGCGGTATGCAGGTGTCACCACTAGTGACCACTCATATGTATGGAGCCCTATCATATCAATGGCACTTGCAGCCCCAACTAACAAATCCTGCTCATCCTCATACGCTAATATCATAAAGCCTTTCGATTCGAAAGAGCTAGCCATCGGCACATTCATAATAGTTTCGTATACTCGATAATCATGGATTGTCGCTTCTTCACATAATAATTTTACTTCCTTTAATGTTTCTCCATCCAATGGGAAAGACACTGTCATCACTGAAATATTCATTGTTTACTCCGTTCCTGTATCAGACTATTGCCCTATTGTAGCAATAATAAAAATAAGCTGGCAACTAAATAAATTGATACCCTCTATTAATCAGAATTTTACTTCAAATAGTCAAATAATAAAAGGATTTTTACTATAAAAATTCATTAAAACGACTAAAATTTACTATGAATTCTAGATATAAAATAATCTAATAAACACTTTAAATTGTCATTACTTAATCTTTTTACCTAGTTACTTTCAAACTATATACTATTCCCTACTTTTTTATATTAATTATACTATTTATTCAAATTAATAACATTTATTAACGCCACTAAAAAAGAGTAATTTCAAATGAAATTACTCTTTTGATAGTAGTTATTAATCGCTATTCTTCTAGATGATGAGAGGAAGAGTGAAGCATTTGAGCATACAAACCACCTGATTCGATTAGTTTTTGCTGTGAACCAGCTTCCACTAACTCTCCTTTATGCATGACTAAAACCATATCGGCATTATGCACTGTATTTAATCGATGTGCAATAACAAAGCTTGTGCGGCCTTGCATTAGTGTGTCGAGTGCCTCTTGAATCGCCATTTCTGTTACTGTGTCAATACTGCTTGTCGCTTCATCTAACAATAAAATTTTCGGGTCTGCAATTAGTGCACGTGCTATTGATAGTAATTGTTTTTGGCCTTGAGAAATCTCTCGTCCATCTGCAGCGAGAATGGTATCGTATCCATCCTTGAGCTTCATGATAAAGTCGTGTGCATTAGCACGCTTAGCTGCTTTCTCAATCGCTGCATCACTTGCATCCAATTGACCATATCGGATATTATCTCGAACTGATGCCTCAAATAAAAACGGATCCTGTAATACAAAAGCCATTTGGGAACGCAGTGATGGACGATCAATGTCCTGAACATTAATGCCATCAAACAATACTTCGCCCTTTGTCACTTCATAGAATCTTGCAATAAGTTGAAGGATTGTCGTTTTTCCAGCTCCTGTTGCTCCTACGAGCGCTACCGTCTGCCCAGGCTCTACTTTAAAATTAACATTTTTTAATGTGTAAGATTCTTCTTCTTGTTCATATTTAAAATATACTTGCTTAAATGCTACATGTCCCAACAACTGATGCTTTCGTTCTGAGGCAGATTCTACTTCAGGTTGTTCATCCAGTAACGCAAATACTCGCTCAGCACCCGCAATAGCTGATAGCACCGTATTAAATTGATTCGCTAGATCATTTAATGGGCGTGTAAATTGCCGAGCGTATTCAGTGAATATAACAATAACCCCTATCGACACATGCCCATATAAAGCAAGCACGCCCCCTATACCCGCTACAATTGTAAAGCTCATATTATTTAAGAAGTTCATGACCTTCGGAATATAACCTGAATATGTTTGTGCCCAAAACCCTGTTCTTTTTAATCGCAAGCTTTTTTCCTGAAACTCTGCTTTCATTCGTTCCTCTTGAGAAAAAGCTTTTACGATTCTTTGCCCGGAAATGGTTTCTTCTATCATGCCGTTCAGTGCCCCCATAGCAGCTTGTTGTTCCTTAAATAAAGGAGCGGTACGACGCGTAATCCAACGCATCGCCCAAAACATAATGGGAATAATGGTCATCGTTAATATTGTTAACAGTGGACTTAAACTCAGCATAATAATAACTGTTCCCCCAAGCGTTAGTACACTTGAAAACACCTGGATAAAAGAACTATTCAATGTTGAGCTAACAGCTTCAATATCATTTGTCATACGACTCATCAATTCGCCATGCTGACGACGATCAAAAAACGCAATTGGCAGTCGTTGAAAATGCGCAAATATACTTGTTCTTAGCCTATATATCGTTTGCTGAGCAATACCAATCATCCAAAAATTTTGAAGGAACAGTGAAACTGCTAACAGCATATAAATGCCAATCAATAAAACAATCCCCTTACCTAAGCCAGTAAGCTCACCATGCATAACATAGTTATCAATCATTTGGCCGATTAAATATGGGCCAACCAAAGCCAAAATCGAACTAGTCATAACTAGTAAAAGGACTACGATCAGAAGCGCTCGTTGCTCATCGACTATTTTCCATAACCGTAGCAATGTACTTTTCCAATCACTTGCACGTGGTCCTTTCTTTTTCTTCATTACCTGTTGGAGATCGTCCTTAGTCAAAATCGGCTCATAGCCAAAAGGTTTCTGGAAAAATCCCATTATTCCTCGACCTCCTGTTGAGAGATTGCAATTTTTTTATAAAGCGTTGAGGTTTGTAAAAGCTCTTCATGCGTTCCATATGCAACCACTTTTCCAGCATCAATAAGTAAAATACGATCTGCACCTTTAGCTGTACGAATTTTTTGTGTAACTACAAGCATCGTAGCATGCTCTTCGCTCAGTGCCTCCCACAGTGCCTGTTCTGTTTTGACATCTAATGCACTTGTACTATCATCGAGCATTAAAATATGTCCTCTTCTCAAGAGTGCTCTTGCAATGGATAGCCTTTGCTTTTGCCCCCCTGATAAGTTGACGCCTTTTTGCCCAACCTTTGTAGCATAACCATTTGGGAAGTCCTCGACAGACGCATGTATTTGAGCTTGCATTGTAGCCTGTAGTACTGCATCCATTTCAGCATGTTCATCTCCCCAACGCACATTGTCCGCAATACTGCCTGTAAATAACAAGGACTGTTGAGGGACATAACCAATGACTTCACGTAAATCTTGCAAATCCCACTGTTGAACATCCCGTCCTTCCACTAATATCCTCCCTGCCGTTACTTCATAAAAACGCGGGATAAGCTGTAATAAAGTGGATTTCCCAGCACCTGTCGCCCCCATAATCGCTAATTTTTCACCGGATTTAACTTGGAAATTGACGTCAGACAGGACCGGAGATTCTCCTCCTGGATACGTAAAACTAACATGTTCAAATGTTAACTCACCATATCGCATATCATGGCTAATTTCTTCTGAAAATGAAGTATCCTCAACCTCATTTTCCGTAGAAAGCACTTCTGCCATACGTTCAGCCGAAGCCTTTGCGCGCGCATAAAATATAATTATAAAAGCAAACATTGAAAATGAGCCTGTCATACGCATCGCATAGTTGACAATAGCTACAATATCTCCTAGTGGAGTTGTCCCTGCAGAAATCTGCTTTGTGCCGAACCATATTACGGCGAGCAGGCTCATATTCATAATGAATAAAAGAACTGGCATAATATATTCCATTATGCGTAAAGCCTTTACAGTATCAAATTTCAAACGAGATGCAACTTCATCGAAGCGTGTAGACTCATATGTCCCCCGTAAATAAGCCTTTACCAATCGAATAGCCTGTAAATTCTCCTGCAAAACCCTATTTAAACGGTCGACTCTTTTCTGCACACGTCCAAAATATGACACACCTTTTGCCACCATAAAAATAAGAAAAAGAAATATAATAGGTGCACCTATGACTAAAAACACCGCTAATTTGGCATTCACAAAAAATGCCATTACAATACTCCCTATAACAGCTAGTGGTGCACGAAGCATAATACGTAAACTCATAAATAGCACCGTTTGAACTTGTGTAACATCATTCGTTAATCTCGTAATTAGGGATGCCGTAGAGAATTTTTGATAAGTGGCTAGTGTAAAGGATTGAATCTTATCAAACATGGCATTTCGTAGATCATAAGAAAAGCTCTGGGCTGTATGGGATGAAAAGTATGAATTAATAATACCTGCCATAAAGGCAACAAATGAAAGTCCAAGTAAAACAGCGCCCCATTGCATAATCATTCCGTGATTTTGAGCCCTTACCCCGTCATCAATTATTTTTGCCATAATGAGTGGCTGTACAAGCTCTACAAATAATTCTAATAACATTAAACATAAAGCAAAAATAGCCGTCCATTTATAGGGTCTTACATAGGAAAAAATTTCTTTCATATTCTTTCCCCCTTATCTAGAGATAAATTATAAGCTAGTTAAAAATTCCTAACACTATAGTATATTTATGCTTTTTCACCAGCAATCGATAGCCACGTTACACACACAAGCATAACGAATACCCCAATTAATTGCCAAAAACCTAAAGAAGTACCGAAAACAATAACTGAAATAATCATAGCTGTTAATGGCTCAATGCTGGAGAGAATACTCGTCTCTACAGCTGTTATATATTTCATACTACTTAAAAACAATATGAAAGCTACCGTTCCAAAAAATATTAAAGCAATCATCAACATAAGAATCTTAAAATTCGTAAAGACTATCCATTGGTTGGACAGCCAAACACGACTCACTATGCCTAATGTAAGTCCACCTATTAGCATTCCCCAGCCAACTACTAACAGCACACTCCATTCTTTCATTAGGCGTGCAGGATATAATGTGTAAAAGGCAAAGGTTAAGCCCACTGCAATACCCCACAGCAATGCTTTTGGACTAATAAGTAAACTATTAAATGAGGCGTTCGTTAGTAATAGAAACAACCCCATAAGGGTACCAATAATTCCTATTACTTGATATTTTGGTGGCCATTTCTTTAAACTAAGAGAGACATATGCCACAACAAATATTGGCGCTAGAAACTGTAGTAAGGTAGCTAGCACAGCATTACTTTCATGAATCGCAGCTACAAATGCAAATTGAACACCTAGCATACCTGCAATACCGAATACAATGAGCTGTCTACCCCATAGTTTGTGCTGCCAAATACAGAAGATATTTTTTCCCGTTAACAATAAATATGTAAGTAGTATGATACCTGCAACCGATAAACGGATTGTTAACATAAAGGAAACTGTCAATGGTGTGTGGTTAAGTAACCACTCCATCAAGGGACCCGTTGCTCCCCATAACATAGCACCCGAGACGATAAATATTATTCCTTTTAAACGTTGCATACCAATCCTGCTTCCTATATACGTACTAAAAAATGTTATTTTTCTTCAAATCTTTTCTTAAACATCACTAGAAAAGTCCTATTTTTTCTCATTATCAAATATTTACAAATATATTCATAATGACTAATTCCATATAATTATCTATAATATTAGTATATATTGATTACCCAAGGAGATCGAAAACTCATGAGTCATATGCATAAATCATTTACGATTGATGAACATTATTTAAATTCACTTCCTTTTCCTGCAATTATCATAAATCAAGATGGACAAGCCACTATCTGGGGAAAGAGCGCTGAACATCTGATTGGTTTATCAACTAATGATATTACAGGAAATACTACTCCATCTATACACGAAAATCTACTACGTCAACTTCCAGTAGAAACTTTTCAATCTATCTTACAGAATGAGGACAGTACGTATATAGAAAAAATTCAATTACACACATCTTCAAAAACAGAAATGTCGACAGCACTGCTTGCCAAGCCTTTTACAGAACAAGGAGAACGTTTTATTTTAATGATTTTTATGCTGCCAGAACTAATGACTACTGCTGTCTCTCATTGCAGTACATTTGTAGATCTTAAGCAAGGATTGGATGCTACATTTATGACTGTAACACTCGATCACGATGGTTTTATATTAGAATGTAATAATGAGTTTCTAAAAACAAGCCAATGGACACCAAAGCGTGTTATTGGCAAAACATTTTGGCAGTTGTTCCCAGATAATGAAACAAGTGAAAAAGTAACAAATACTATCTGGCGTAATTTAAACAACGGTCATACGTGGCAAGGTGAAGTTGAAAAAATGACGAAAGCAGGACAATCCTATTGGGTACTGCTAACGGCTATCCCAACCTTTAATCTGGAAACAAATGAACAACAATTTTTCTTAATTGAAAAGGATATTACTAAATCAAAAACTATCCAACACCAACTTGAGAAAATAGCTTATATCGACACAGAAACTGGGCTGATGAATGCCCATCGACTTGAAAAAGTGATTAGCAATATGATTGAGGATGACAGACACTTTTCTTTTGTCTATCTAAGTATTGATAAATTTTATACTTTAAAAGAACTGCACGACCAACAAATCGATCAAAGTTTGATTATTGAATTTACAAATCGTATAAAGATGTATTTCCAAGACAGCACGATGGCTCGTATTAATGAAAATGATTTTGTTGTCATCACACCTTTAAGTGAATGGTTTATTCAAGGCTTTTTATCATACTTGCAGCAACACCCTATTTATAGTGGCAATATTGCTGTACCCATTTCTATTAGTGGTGGTATCACAAGGTATCCAGAAGATCAAACAACCTTCTCTCAGCTAATGAAAGCTTCTATTGCTACTATTTCAACCGTGCGTGAAGCTGGCGGAGATAAAATTGTGTCACTATCAACAGCAACACATAAGGCTTTAAATCGTAAAGCATTAATTGAAAAGCGGTTACTACAAGCGCTTGATCAAAAGAATTTAAAGGTCCTTTATCAGCCACAAATTGATGTATACTCTGGCAAAATCACAGCTGTTGAGGCACTTGTACGTTGGGAAGATGAAGTAATTGGTGTTGTTTCACCAGATGAATTAATTCCGATCGCTGAAGAAACAGGACTAATTAATAATATTGGGTCCTTTATGTTAGAGAGAGCTTGCGAACAGGCGTTAATTTGGAAAAAAGCTGGCCATGATTTAAAGGTATCCATCAACTCTTCTGTACGAGAGTTCCGTGATAAAAATATGGCTAAATCCATTCTTGAAATGATTGCCAAAACAGGTTGTCCAGCAAATCTTTTACAAATTGAGATTACTGAAAAATTTGCTTTAGAGGCCGAAGCAGCCACTTTTATTGCTCAGCAAATGCGCAAACTTGAAAACGAAGGCATCTCCTTTATTTTAGATGACTTCGGCACTGGCTATGGATCCTTTAGATATATGCAAATATTACCAATCGATACAGTGAAAATCGATAAAACATTCACGAATTCTTTGTTAAAATCCGAAAAGAGCCAAAAGCTTATGAACGGTATGGTACAGCTAGGTAAATCTATGGAGCTTAAAGTCGTAGCTGAAGGTGTCGAAACGGCGGAACAGGCCGATTTGTTAATTACGTATGGTTGCGATGCTATTCAAGGCTACTATATTAGTAAGCCTATTACATCAGATGAAGTTGAAGCATTGCTAGTGAAGAAATTATAATTTAAAGAAGGAGGCAGCGTATACTATCATACACGTTGCCTCCTGTTATTTTTATTTTTTATAGACCTTTTGTATTTTCACTTTACTTGAACGGACTGAACGGAAAATGAGTTGAATAATTACTTCCGCAAAGACAAGTCCAATAACAATAGCCCCTGTTATTAAAAATGCTTTTAAGCCATATTGTAAGCCTTGTAAGTAATCATCCTCTACAACATTTCTCATTGCATTATAAGCCATGCCCCCTGGCACTAACGGAATGATTCCACCAACAATAAAAATAATCATTGGTATTTTAAAACGTCGCGCATATAAATGGGCCACAATTGCAATGACAAACGAGCCAAAGAAAGAGGCCTTTACAACGTCCATCCCTTGCTCTGTTAAAATATAATAAATAATCCAGCCAATTACCCCAACAAGACCACAATGAAGTAGTGTCTTTCTAGGAACATTAAAAATGATGGCTATCCCTGCCGTGGCAAAAAAACTAACAATTAATTGTATGATAATGTCCATTATATGCATGCTAATTGCCTCCTAAAATCCTAGGGTGACGGCAATAGCTGCCCCTATGGCAAAGGCAGTTAAAAAGGCCTCTGCTCCTTTTGCCATCCCTGACATAAAATGACCTGCCATTAAATCACGAACTGCATTCGTAATCAAAATTCCTGGTACGAGCGGCATAACAGAACTAATAATGATTTTATCGAGCTCTGTCCCGTAACCATACTTTACTGCAAAGAAGGCAACAAAGCCGAGGACGAGTGATGCTGTAAATTCAGAGAAAAATTTTACTTTTGTTAAATGATTAGTTAATACAAGCATTAGGAAGCCTAACCCCCCTGCTAAAACAGCGATAGGAAAATCGGACCACCCTCCCTTAAACATAATAAGGAAACAACCACTCGCAAGAGCAGCTGCAAAAATTTGTAAATAGGTTGGTAAAAAATAATTTGTTTTTTGTATCGACTTTAGCTCGTCATAAGCTTGTTCTAATGTTATCATGTGAGATGTGAGTCTCCGAGATACTGAATTTACCAAGGCTATTTTTTGTAAATCTGTAACCCTGCTGGAAATTGATGATATTCTCGTCGGCTGTGTCTTGCCTAACGAAAAAATGATTCCAGTCGGTGTGGCATAACATTGAGCATTTGGCATATTTTGAGAATGTGCCATCCTCAGCATTGTATCCTCCACACGGTATGTTTCTGCACCACTTTCAATCATAATACGCCCTGCAAGCAACAAACAGTCGATCGTAAGTTCATTATCCGCTTCTTGTAAGACCATTACTGCTATCTGCCTCCTTCAAAAGGTTCCTTGCCAATAGTATCGAACTGCCAATAAAAACACAACTGAAAATTTCAGCAAAAAATTGGGTTTTCTTTCAATTTTATTTTTACATAAATTGATCTTGGATTGTTCTATTTTAGTAACGTTTTTATACCCGCTAACAAAGAAGTATAACCACGTTTGATACACCACTTCAAGAAGGAAAGTTGGCTTGCAATAAATTCTATAAATTCACAATAAAAGTTTATAGATATTGTATAACTTTTTTGATGTCTGGCACGTCTGATTGTATAGAAAATAAAAAAGAGGGGAGCGTATCCAACACCATGCAGGAACGCAGAAAAAGACGCGGTCCAATAATAGATTTCTTATTACTTGGCCTCATTGTTACTTTAACAACTATTATACTTGTTATTATCCTATCAAAGGATGAATTTAAGTTTCAAAAAATTAGTGCTTCAAAAGAAACCGACACAGAATCGGTTAATAGCAATTTATCAACAGAAAGTTCTGCGTTTCCAGGGATACGAATTGTGACAGACGTTTCAAATGATAAACGTATACCATTTGCTATTCATTACCCTCAAACAGATAACGAAGTTTTTAATGATGCCGTATTACAATACATAACGGATTCAAAAGAAAACTATATAGCGTCTATGAAAAAAGATAAAGAAGCTATGGGTGAATTAAATATTAGTCTTGAAACGTTCCCATATCGAGAGCATTACTATTCCTTTGTGCTAACAAAAATGCTGTACCTAGGTGGAGCTAACCATGAGGTCACTACAAAAACATTCTTTATTAACAACGAAACTGGCGAGCAAATCACTATTCAAACATTATTACAAAATGACGAGAATAATTTGTCAACATTAGCTGCTAATGTGCGAAAAGATTTGCAGAAGAACCTCCAAATAAAGGATGAGCTTTTAACTGACGAATTATTGAAAGCTACTGAACCAAAATGGTCTAACTTCAATCGCTTTGCTATTGTAGATGATTCATTACAATTCTATTTCGATGAATATGAGATTGCTAGCGGAGCAGCAGGTGCCCCAATAGTGAAATTACCCCTTTCGCTAATTAACCCATTGTTAGCCTCTGATTTTCAAATCGCTATGGAGAATGTAAAACCAACAAATCCACCACCTACAGGTGATCCAAATAAAAAACGAATCGCGCTGACTTTTGATGATGGTCCACATCCAAAAGTGACTGAACAGATATTAAACATTCTCGATAAATATCACGCAAAAGCAACCTTCTTTATGCTTGGTAGTCGTGTACAATATTATCCTGATATTGCAAGAGATGTACTTGCACGTGGCCATGAAATAGGAAATCATTCATGGAATCACCCTGTTTTAACAAAACTTACGCAAGAACAAGTGATGAAAGAGTATAACACTACAGCCTCTGAAATAGAGAAAGCGATTAATCACGGTGCCACTGTTTTTAGACCACCATACGGAGCAACTAATGATACGATTAACGCTGAGATCCCTGTTCCGGTTGTGCTTTGGACGATCGATACATTAGATTGGAAGCATCGCAACGCTCAGCAATTATTGCCGCATGTAAAAAATAATTTACACAACAATGCTATTGTTTTAATGCATGATATCCATCAATCTACTGCAGATGGTCTCGATGCTGTTCTTGCTTATTTACAAGCACAAGGCTATGAATTTGTAACAGTTTCAGAGATTCTGCCCTATCGTCAAAAGTAAGAATTCCTGGTGTCATTAATAAAAGTCCAATGAATTTCACATTGAATTCATTGGACTTTTTCTGTTATTTAATGATTAATGTATCCAGAGGCTTGAAGTCTTTTAGCTGATAACTTTTCACTTCATTGCGTGCTACTGTATAGAGAGTATTATCTATATAGACTACTCGTTGCACAACCTGCTCCCAACTTTCATATGGCTCACCATTATTACCATTCACAATATTCCCTTTTAAAACAATTCCTTTATCTGCAGTAATTTCATAAATTTGGGCACCTTGACCTTTGTAAATAACGTTATCCCCTTTGCCCGCGTCGTATAGGACAACTGGGAAGCCAAAGTAGTTGTATTCCTTATTACGGAATAGTGCTTTGGGATTGTATTGTACCTCAGAATATGAACCTTTCCCGCCAATTTTTACTGTGGATTGCTCTTTTGGGTTTTTAAAATCAGATACATCAAACAATGACAGCTTCATATTGGTTGTCACTGTAAAGTTACGTTTCGTATACGTATCATAGCGTTGCTCAGTATCATACCCAATACCAATTAAATGTGTGTCATCTAATGGATGTAAGTAATTACTAAAGCCTGGAATCTTCAACTCCCCTAGGACAGCTGGTTTTTTCGGGTTCGCTACATCAATGACAAACAGTGGATCAACTTGTTTAAATGTCACCACATATGCCTTATCTCCCATAAAGCGAGCAGAATATATTTTTTCCCCAGGCGCCATATCTTTCACTGAACCAAGTGCTTTTAAATGTTCATCCAAAATAAAGAGATGGTTATATGAAGTGCTTTTCTCATCCCATGTATTACCTTCTGTTGTAAAGATTCTGAAATTACCCTTATATTCATCCATTGAATACTGATTTAACACAGTCCCTTTTACTTCAGTACTACCAGCGAAATTCAATGTTGTTCCATCTATATTCCACTTGAAAATTTGCGTGTCAGCTGCTCTTGGTATCCATATCATATCCAGAGCACGTTTTTCTGATGAAATGACGTTATTATTATCATAAGTTGGTGACGTTAAATATAGCGCATTTTCTGACATATAAAGTCCGCTGCTACCACCCAAATACCCTTTCGTATTAGCAGTTGTTGTAGCACCATTTTTTAAATCGACGGCTGTAATTAAACTATACATGCCATCCATTGTATTAGGTAAAATTGAGATTTTTTCTAGAGGAAGGCTGTTGAACTCTTTGTCTGTCAAACTATCAAATGTTTTCGGTTTTAAGTCTGCTGTTGGCTCTTGTTGTAGTACCCAATAATTCGGATACATATTACCAATTAAATATAATGTGTCCTTTGTAATCCGGATATCCTTTAAATATCCTTCTTGCCCTACATCGCGTATATGTTTCGGATTACTTGGATTGGAAATATCGTAAAACGAGGCTGTGACCATACTCGTGCCTGCTTTTTCAATATATTCATCCCCAATCACTATTAATAGATTGTCATATAGTGCTAGTTTAGAGATATATTTCGACTCTTTCATTTTAATGTTTGTAGCCATTTTCAAATGCTGAGGGTCTTTAGCATTTACAACTGTAATGCTTTGATCCTTTGCTGTGAAAATAAAGCCATCTTTTACAACAACAATATCACCCTCTTCTACACCTTCAACTTGATTATTAGTTGTAGACTCGTTATTGGCTGTTGCTTTATCTTCACTTTGTGTACTAGCAGCCATCTCTTCCTCTCTAATTTCAACCCTTTGAGTCGTTAACAATTTTTTAAAATATTGTTGTAGTTCTTTTTCAGATTTGACAGCTGTTAACGTTTCAATGATGGTAAATGGAATAACTTGTGAAGCTACATTAAGTCCACCCTGTGCAAAGGCTTCTTTTTTTACATGTAATTGATAACTACCTGGTACAAGCTTCTTTACTACTAATGTTTTCTGATCTTCTAACAATACAATTGTTGCAGGTATTTTTTTGCCTTTTTCCGTCGTGACGTAGACATAGTCCTCAGTAATTTTACTTTTCTTTAAACTTACGGAGAAAGAAGCTTGCCAACTTTGAGTAGACATACTCATACTAGCAGCCTTGGCAGTCACCTCTGTATTTATTGCCCATGTGAAAATACCAGGCACAATCGCTAAAACGACTATCAGCATTATTGCCAGCCATTTACTTTTCATCATTTTTCCTCTCTTTCATATACTTGTTTATCCATTAGACTATGAAAGTGTCGGAAAGTTACATTTTTCTGAATTTTTTTTAAAGATTGGTTATGACTAAAAAAACGAGAGGGAATAAATCCCTTTCGTTTATTTTTCAAACGTCCATTTTGGTAACATTTTAGCTAATGGTTTATCTTGACGTCTTCCCAATACATAATCCGCCTGCATAATGGTATGAATTTCTCGCGTTCCTTCATAGATAACGGGTGCTTTCGAGTTTCGCAGATATCGAGCAACTGGATATTCATCTGAATAGCCATAGGCACCATGAATTTGTACCGCATCATCAGCAGCCTTATTGGCAAAATCACACGCCTGCCATTTTGCTAAAGATGTTTCTCTGGTATTACGAACACCCTTATTTTTCAACTCACCTACACGATAAACCAATAGGCGGCTCATCTGGTAACCAGCTTCCATATTAGCAATCATTTGGCCAACAAGCTGATGCTCTCCTATAGGCTTGCCAAAGGTTTCTCGTTCATGACAGTATTTCACACTTGCCTCTAAACAAGCTTGAATTAAGCCTACAGCCCCCGCTGCCACTGTAAAACGTCCATTGTCTAGGGCAGACATAGCGATTTTAAAGCCTTCGCCTTCTTCACCAAGACGATTCTCAGCTGGTACACGTAAATCTTCAAAGAAGAGCTCACCTGTATTGCCAGCACGAATACCATATTTCCCTTTGATAGCCTTTGATGTAAAGCCTGCCATTGAACGTTCAATAATAAATGCACTAATACCATGATGTTTCTTCGACTTATCTGTATATGCAAAAACAATAAAGTGATCTGCTATATCACATAAGGAAATCCATGTTTTCTGCCCATTGATGACATAATCATTGCCATCACGGACAGCTGTAGTAGACATAGCTGCTACATCAGAACCAGCTCCAGGCTCTGTAAGACCAAATGCACCAATTCGTACCCCTTTTGCCTGTGGAACAAGATAGCGCTGCTTTTGCTCTTCAGTACCCCATTGCATTAAGGTCATACTATTTAAACCTGTGTGAACAGATACTGCCGTTCGGAATGCTGTATCTCCTCGCTCTAGCTCCTCACACACGATGGCAAGAGCGTTATAATCCATACCACTCCCACCGTACTGTTCTGGAACACAAACCCCCATTAAGCCAAGCTCGGCTAGTCTCGACCAAATTTTAGCATCAAAGCTACCTTCGGCATCCCACTTTGCAATATAGGGAATAATCTCTTCATCCACAAACTGCCTTACCGTTTTTCGTAGCATCTCCTGCTCAGTGGACATGTCAAAATTCATGGTCAACACCTACCATTTCACAATCATAGCAGACTTATGAGATGTCTCTTTTATCACTACACCACGTTTGGCCATCTCTTCAATATACGTATCGCCAGGCACTATCGATTCAGGTGGGAATACACCACGCTCGGTAATATCGCCTGCACCTATCATCTGCGCTACAACAGAGATTGTGTTAGCTGTAGCACGAGCCATTGCCGTTTCATTAATGGTCATATCCTTACGCACAACCATTTCATATTCATAGGTCACTTGTTGCTGCGCTTTCTCACCAGCTACAATGACACGTAACAGAACCGCATCGGGTTTTGTTCCCAGCTCTAGTTTCTTTTTAAGCGCTTCGCGCACTACGGAACGAACTGGCACTTCTTGATTATCCACTTCTACCTTATTCGCTGAATCAAGGAAGCCTAAATCTGCTAATAGCTTAAATTTCTCCGCATGCCCCTTATAACGAATTGTTTTATACTCCAATGTGCGGACATTTGGGAATGTCTTATACAATGTGGAAATGCCTCCAGATGTATAAAATGCCTCAAGCACACCGAAACCGTCAAAATAAATAGGTTCAACACCTGAAAGGGAAGGAACTTCTTGTAATTTGCCCTTTTGAATCGTTTTTGAAGGCTCCGTATAATGATCAAAAACGCCATCTAAAGAAAATACACGTGTATAGTGAAGCGGAGGCTTTGGTTCAGTTGGAATGCCGCCCACAAATAGCTTAATAGACTCAACGTCATCTAATTTAGAGGCACCATAGCCCGCTAGAATATTGATCATACCTGGAGCAACACCTAAGTCTGGGATAATTGTGACACCTTTTACTTTTGCTTCCTCGTGAAGATCTAATATATTCTCAGTAACCCCACCAATATGGCCACCTAAATCTACAGAATGTACACCTGCTTCAATGGCTGCTCTCGCAACTCGCTCGTTGAAGGAATAAAATAGTGCGTTGATAACAACATCACCTTTAGAGATGACCTTCATTAGCGAATCATCGTGTTCTGCATGAAGTTCTACAACTTCAACCTTATTTGTATTTAAAGTATCCACAAATTCCTGTGCCACTTTTACATCGATGTCACCTAAAAATACATGCTCAACTTTATCGTTTTTTATTAAGTCACGAGCTACCTCTTTACCCATCAAACCTGCACCTAATACAACAACTTTCATCAAGAACATCCCCTTTCGTTGATCTGTTACTCTGTATCGATTTGTGCTCTTTGTAATTTACCGCTGTAGTCTACGTAAATGCTCTTCCATTCTGTATATACATCTAAGGCTGCAACACCTGAATCTCGATGTCCATTTCCAGTTCCTTTGGTACCACCAAATGGCAAATGGATTTCAGCACCTGTCGTGCCAGCATTTATATAAACAATACCTGTGTCTAAATCACGCTGTGCGCGGAAAATAGTATTAACATTTTGTGAGAAAATTGAGCTCGATAAGCCAAATTTCACGCCATTATTTACTTCAATTGCTTCTTCTAAACTTGCTACCTCAATTAGAGAAACGACAGGGCCAAAAATCTCCTCTTGGGCAATAATCATGTCGGGCTTCACGTTTGTAAACAATGTAGGCTCGTAATAAAACCCCTTGTCATATGGTGGCTCATTTAAAATTCTGCCGCCTGCTAACAACGTGGCACCTTCCTGCTTGCCTATTTGTACATAGTGATTAATCTTTTCCAATGCAGCTTTATTAATCACTGGTCCAATTTTAACTGCCTCGTCTAATCCGTCCCCAATTGTTAACTGTTGCATTTCATCTAAGAGACGTTGTTCTAATTGTTCTTTTACATCTTTATGCACAATCACTCGACTACATGCTGTACATCTTTGACCAGCTGTACCAAAAGCACTCCATAAAATTCCCTCTGTAGCTAGCTGTAAATCTGCGTCATCCATAACAATGACAGCATTTTTCCCACCCATTTCTAAAGAAATCTTTTTCAAATGCTTACCGCCAAGCTCCGCCACTTTACTGCCCGTTGTTGTTGACCCCGTAAATGAAATCACCTTAACGTCAGGGTGTTCAATTAGTGCAGTCCCTACTGTTGGTCCTGTACCAAATACAATATTTGCGACACCATCCGGTAAACCCACTTCCTCAAAAATTTTCCCCATTTCATAAGCCATCATGGGTGTCTCATTTGATGGTTTCCAAATGAAAGTATTTCCGGCTACCATAGCAGGGAATGATTTCCACGTTGCAATTGCCACAGGAAAATTCCATGGCGTGATAAGCGCCACAACTCCAATAGGTGCCCTAACACTCATAGCAAACTTATTGGCGAGTTCAGACGGTGTTGTTTCACCAAACAACCTACGACCTTCACCTGCCATATAGTAGGCCATGTCAATGCCTTCTTGCACCTCTCCTCTTGCTTCTTCAATTACCTTGCCCATCTCTTTTGTTAAAACGGTCGCCAAATATTCCTTTTTTTCTTTCATTTTTTGACCGATGGCATATAAATATTCTGCACGTTTTGGGGCTGGTACAAGCGCCCAGCTCTTTTGTGCTTGTTTGGCAGCTACTACAGCCTCATCTACCTCATTAGAAGTAGAACGCGGTATGGTAGCAAGCTGCTCACCATTTGCAGGGTTCGTCACTGCTATACTTTGTAAATGCGAATGTGTGATCCATTTACCACCGATATAGTTTTTAATCTCCACTACATACACCCCCTGAAATACTCTATGATGCCTCGGCTATTGTACCAGTCGTATTCCTTAGGTACAGAATCTATGAATCTTAGTAGAATGAAATATGTCAATATTCCGAATTTTCAAGATGTGATATACCCTGTCATACTATTATTCAAATTATTATCGGTGACAACTGCCAGAGGCTTTATTTCCACTTAACTACCTTCCTCCGTATAGAGGATAACTCCAAAAAAGAGGAGTCGCTTAGAGTTATGTATATTCACAACACCCCTAGTTAAATGAAAATAAATAATACACATTCTAGTTTTTTATATTCGACATTTTCTAACTAATTCCCTTTTTTTCTAAATTATTTAATTTCTTATTGAAACCAATGTGATTTATAATCGTATACAATATCATTAAATTTACTTTTGGAGGAATCCCTTTATGAATAATCATGAAATTGACTACAAGTTATTTGGTGACGACATGCAATATGTGCAAGTTGAGCTAGATCCTCAGGAAACAGTTGTTGCTGAAGCAGGCGCTTTAATGATGATGGATGACGCAATCCAAATGGAAACTATTTTTGGCGATGGTTCAAGAGGCGGCTCGCAAAGTGGTCTAATGGGAAAATTATTAGGCGCTGGAAAACGTATAATTACAGGTGAAAGCTTATTCATGACGACATTCACAAACGTTGGCTCAGGTAAGAAACATGTTTATTTCGCTTCTCCATACCCAGGTAAGATTATCCCTATGGATTTAAGTCAATTAAACGGGAAAATTATTTGTCAAAAAGATGCGTTTTTAGCTGCAGCTAAAGGTGTTTCTGTAGGCGTAGAATTTCAGAAAAAAATCGGTGTAGGCTTCTTCGGAGGCGAAGGATTCATTATGCAAAAGCTTGAAGGGGATGGCATGGCATTTGTACATGCAGGTGGAGCCATTCACGAAAAAACATTACAACCTGGTGAAGTTTTACGTGTAGACACAGGGTGTTTAGTAGCGATGACTTCAAATGTAAATTACGATATTGAGCTAGTTGGAGGCGTAAAAACTGCACTGTTTGGTGGCGAAGGGATTTTCTTTGCTACATTACGCGGTCCAGGAAAGGTCTGGGTACAATCATTACCATTTAGCCGTTTAGCAAGTCGCGTCTTTGCAGCGGCACCAATTTCACAAGGCGGTGGCGGCCAATCGAAAGGTGAAGGCGGTATTGGTGGTTTATTCGATTTATTCAATAAATAAAAAAACGGAGCATATCTACCAGTGATATGCTCCATTTTTCTAATCAATTCGATTTGATATCGCCTTGCCTTGCCCATAAGCAATCAATGCATTCACATTTAACATCAACATAGCCGTCCTGGTTTCTAAGGACGCACTTCCGATATGAGGCAGTGCCACAACATTCGGAAGCGTTAACAATGGATGATCCATAGCAACGGGCTCTTGTTCAAAGACATCCAGACCAGCCGCCCAAAGCTTTCCACTTCTCAAGACATCATATAGGGCACCCTCATCAATAATTCCACCGCGTGAAGCATTTATTAAGACAGCATCATCCTTCATTAAAGCTAATTCTTGTGCCCCAATTAGCCCCTCTGTATCATTATTATAAGGTGTCATAATAACAACAAAATCAGATTGCTTCAAGAGATCCTCCAATGATGCATACCGGAAACCGTACATTTCTTCCGCTTCGTGTCGACGTCTCCGATTATTATACAAAATCTTCATATCAAAGCCTTTTGCCCGTCTAGCCACAGCCTGACCAATTCGGCCCATACCTATAATTCCTATTGTCGCTCCAGATACATCTTTACCAACCAATTGCATGGGGTACCAACTTTTCCATTTACCCTCTCGTAAATATCTTTCACTTTCTGGAAGTCTTCGTGCCGTTGCAAGCAGTAAGCCAAATACTAAATCTGCAGTCGTATTCGTTAAGACACCAGGCGTATTTGTCGCCATAATGCCTCTTTTTCGTAAAGCTTTCACATCAATATTGTTATAACCAACTGCTAAATTCGTTACTAACTTGAGGTTTGGTGCTAGGGAAATTAATTCCTCATCCACTTGATCTGCGATCGTTACCCACAGTACCTCACAATCAGCGACAGCTGCAAGCAGTTTATCACGTGGGATGACAATCTCCTCCTCTTCCCACTGTGAAACTTCATAATACTCCTGTAGTGGCTCAACAATATGTGTAGGAAACTTACGTGTAATAAATAATTTCTTTTTCATGTTCCAAACACCTCTCTACTCATTTCCCTAATTCGCCTATAGCGTAACACTTAAAACAGGCATTTTCTAGAGGTTTCTAGTTTGCATTCATCTATAATAATTGGTAATTGACCAATTCATCAGCCTTATAACTTGGTTTATCCGTGAAATTAATCATTTTATCCCCTTCATAATGAAAAAAAACTATGCATAACCTGTATGCATAGCTATATCTCATTTAAAATTCTCTGATAGTTGTATTTAAACGATTGGCAACCCGCTCTAATTCTTCAGAGGATTCACCAATAGTTTCAATAATATTTGCTAAATCAGATATTTGCTTCCCCACATTTTGGAAATTTGAAATTGAATCTTCCACGGAGGTAGATATTGCATCAAAAGCTTTTAAAGACTCAGCATTACGTTCAATACTACTATTCACGAGTTCTTGTATTTCTTGAATAGCCTGAACTACCTGTGTTGTAATCCCATTAGACATCTGAATCAAATCAGCAATTTGTTCAACAGAACTTTTCGTCTGATCCGCAAGCTTTCGTACTTCATTCGCTACGACTGCAAAACCTTTACCATGCTCTCCGGCACGGGCTGCTTCAATTGCCGAGTTTAGTGCTAGTAAGTTTGTTTGACCTGAAATGCTTTTAACCATTTCAACAACCACATTAATTTTTGAAGAAGAATGGTCTAGCTGCTCAACCATATTTGCCATTTCAAACGTCTTATGATGAATTTTTCCTGTTTGTTCATTGATTGAAACTATTTTTGCATAGCCTTCACTTGATACTTTTTGCATAGATTCTGCCTCATGAATACTATTCATCAGCGAATCGTTCACCTTCTGGGCACTATAAACAAGTTCCGTTACTGTGTCAGATGTATTTTGTGATTGAACCTCCAAGTGAGTAGAAATTCCGCCTATAACATCCTTTACATGTTCGCGAACGCTATTGCGTTGTTCCTCAATTAATGTATTTGCATAGTTATCGTATTCTTCTAAAACAATTTGCTGTTCGAAATTACATATTTTACTGATGGCATCACAAAATTTTTCTTCCTCGCCTTTAGATAATCGAAGTTCGAAAATTATCTTACGTAGAGATTTCTCTAGAATTTGAAAGGCTGCTAAATACCACTTCGGATATAAGTTAATCTTCACATGCATTTTTGCCACACGTCTTCGCTTTTCAAGGAAAGCTTCATCTATTCGCCCCTCAAACATTTCAATAATATGATGGCGTAATGTTTGACGTAGGCGCTCACTGGAACTATGCCTTTGAATAACCTCTCGTAATGCTGGTACACTTTCAATAGCATGATAAAATGCCGCTACAACTTCCACAACGTTTCTTTCTACATATGGTTTTAAACTTTTAATTAGTTGAAGATCATGTACACTTAATTCCACAAGATTCAACTGCAATAAACGATCTGGATCTTCAATAAAAATGCCTACATTTGTTTCATTACTCATTTCAATTGTATTTTTCTTAGATCTATTTACAATTTGAAACATTTTCTCCACCTCATATTATAATCATATACCGAACTAATCCTATTTTCCTATTTATTATTAAAAAACAACAAATAAATAGATATTTTATGTATCAATTATAATCTTAAACCTATCATTTGAACAATATATGGGTAAATATTGTTTGTTTTTATTATGTTATGCAATCCTTTTATACCAAAACAGATACTTTATACCTATTTTTATTCATTTTATTTGAAAGATGGACTGATAAATCAATAAATTTAATGCAAAAAAGCCACTGCTTCTTGTGAAAGAAGAGTGACTTTTTGTTTACATAAAAATAATCACGCAAAGAACTGCTGCTAAAACTAAACGATAAATAGCGAAAGGCATTAGTTTCACTTTTGAAATAAGCGCTAAGAAAAACTTGATTGAAAGTAATGCAAATATAAATGAACTAATAAATCCGACAGCATAAAATCCGAAATAGTCCATGGACAAAGTATCCCAGTTTTTTAAAACGGATACTAGACTAGCCCCTGCCATAATAGGTACTGCCATAATGAATGTAAAATCGGCTGCAACACGGTGGCTCATACCAAATAATACCCCACCAGAAATGGTCGCACCTGAACGTGAAAAACCTGGCCATAAAGATAGACATTGAACTAGCCCTACTTTAAAGGCCAAACCATAAGAAATCTTATCTAAAGAATCTACCTTTGGTTTTCTCGGCGCAAATTTATCCGCTACAATCATCAAGATTGCTCCTGCTACTAGCGCATAAATAACATGCTCTACTTTAAAAAGGTGATCGTCAATAAAATCCTTGAATGCAAAACCTAAGACAACCGCTGGTAGCATCCCGACAATAACATGCAATAAGTTAAACCGTCTATTTATAGACTGAGATTGACCCTCAATATTGTATAAGCCTACTAAGCTTAACATACGTTTCCACATCACAACGATAACGGCTAAAATAGAGCCAAGTTGTACTACAATTTTAAATGTGTTCGCAGGATATTTCCCTAAAAACTCCTCTGTCTTTAACCACATATCGTCAACAATAATCATATGACCTGTTGAAGAAACCGGTGCGAATTCCGTCATACCTTCAACAAAGCCCAAAATCAATGCTTTTAATAACTCTATAATTTCCACTTTGTCACCTTACCTTTATTAATCAAATACTCACTTATTATAAATTACTCCATTTTCATATACTACTGCTATTTCACCAAATAGTCATTCACGGCTATAACCGTTAACGGAATTTCATGTCCACTACCCAAAGCTCTGACCTACTACCGATTCTCATAGGCGGACCCCAGAAGCCATAGCCTGATGAAACAAGTGTATGCATTTGCGCTTTCAACTTATAACCATAATCCAGTTCAAACACTCGAGCTGTAATATATTGATTCGGCCAAAGTTGACCTTTATGCGTATGACCTGACATGTGTAAATCAACCCCCAGTTTCGAAGGTGTTAACAAATCGTCAGGAGTATGATTCATCACAAGCCATGGTAAGCTCTCGGAAGACTTTAATTCTTCTAGTGACTTTCTATCTTTATTCGTCCTGTCCTCTTGCCCTGTTAATATAAACGCCTCATCTATACGAATTGTTTCATCTAGTAGTATTTTTACATTGGCATTTTTCATTTCTTCTATAAACTCAGGTATTTTTTTACCGTAATATTCATGATTACCCAATATACCATAAGTACCATATGTAGATGTTAATTGTTTCATGACATCAGCCATTCCCTCTTGAACAAACCATTTTGGATCATCGTCTACAATATCTCCGGCTAACAACACAATATCTGGCTGTGCTTCATTAGACAAGTTAACAAAACGTTGCAAATGCCTTTTATGCGATAAAACACCTAAATGAAAATCAGATGCCACAACAGCTCTCAATGACTTTAGTTCACTATCCTTTTTATCGACTGTTATTTCTAAATGACGTACAACTGGAGAATAAGCTAAATAAGAACCAATGATACTTAACATAAATAGTGCAGCAACCGCTATACTACCAATTATTTGTACATTTTTAAAGGGTGTTAGCCAAATAATCAATTGTGCTGCTAAACATAGCAATAAGCCATATTCAAAAATAAACATCCAGTAGTTACTGATAATTGAAAAGAATCGTAATGACTCATGTAATCTTCCGATAATAATACTAAAAGCAACAAGATACAGTATTAACCAAAATAGGACTGGATAACGGAACCATCCCATAGCCCCTAGCCACTGCTTTACCCCCCACCCTAAATAGAAAGTCAACGCACTATAAATACTAATTAAAAGTATACCACTGATTACTTTTGGCATATCTTTGTCCTCTACTTTCCTATATATTTAGTTGATTATATCATTTATAGTTAACATTCATATTGCATGAACTACTTGAATAATCTTCTAAAGAAAATAGGAACTAACTACTTTAACGATTGCAATTTAAAGCATAGCTTATATTTTTCTATCTTTCTCTTGTTTTACATGACATTTCACTGTACGTAAATGACATTTTCGTCATTTATGCACTAAAAGCCACTATTATTTTCACAAATCTTCCAGTAACATAATATACGATAGAGAAAATTTACGCATTTACGAGCAAAAAGGGGTGCTAATTCAAATGACACGTTATAAATTTGAAACAACAGAGCATGAGTTATTTCGTAAAACCTTTCGTAAGTTTTTAGCAGAAGAAGCTGAGCCACATTATACACAATGGGAAAAAGATCATCTAATCCCACTTACATTTTGGCGGAAGCTTGGTGATATGGGCTATCTTTGTCCACAAGTAGAAGAGCAATATGGTGGACTAGGACTTGATTTTAGTTTTGGTGTTATTATTCAAGAAGAGCTGGAACGTATAGGTTCAAGTCTTATCGGGATTGGCCTGCATAACGATATTGTCGTACCTTATATTGAGTCCTATGGTACACAAGAACAAAAATCTCGGTGGTTGCCAAAATGTATTTCAGGTGACTATATCACAGCAATTGCCATGACTGAGCCGGGTACAGGTTCAGACTTAGCAAATATTCAAACAACAGCTATTCGTGATGGTGACCATTATATTGTTAATGGACAAAAGACCTTTATTACCAATGGGATTCATACCAATTTAGCGGTTGTCGCAGTGAAAACAAATCCACTTGCTGAGAAAAAACATCATGGCATCAGTCTACTTGTCATTGAAGATGGTACACCAGGCTTTACTAAAGGGCGGAAGCTTGAAAAAGTGGGCATGCATGCTCAAGATACAGCCGAACTCTTTTTTGAAGATTGCCGAGTACCAGCACAAAACATACTTGGTGAAGAGGGCAAAGGCTTTGTTTATATGATGGAAAAACTTCAACAAGAGCGATTAGCTGTAGCTATTGCTGCACAGACAGCAGCTGAGGATATGCTTACCTTAACGCTAGACTATGTAAAATCACGCCAAGCATTTGGCAAATCAATTGGGGACTTTCAAAACACACAATTTAAAATAGCTGAAATGGCCACTACAATAGAGCTTGGAAAATCCTTATTAGAGTCCTTGATTGAAGAACATATAGCAGGAAAAGATGTTGTGACCAAAGTATCCATGGCAAAATATTGGATAACGGAAAATGCCCGTGAGCTTGCTACACAATGCATGCAGTTGCATGGTGGCTATGGTTATATGGAAGAATATAAGATTGCACGAAGGTACAGAGATATTCCTGTTATGTCCATCTATGCAGGCACCAATGAAGTCATGAAAGTAATTATCGCTAAAAACTTAGGCTTGTAATGAAAAGAAGATGGGGGCAATTCTCTGCCACCATCTTTTCTCCTTATACTGCTGAAATTCGAACCGTCACTTTAAATAAATCGCCATCTACATCAATGGTCATTCGAGCTCCATGCAAATCGACAATGGATTGCGCTATGGCTAATCCAAGTCCAGATCCCTCTGTATGGCGAGAAGCATCTGCACGTTTAAAACGCTCGAAAAGCTCCTCAGCATCTTCGCTAATTTCATACTTCGCTACATTTTTCACTGTTAGTTCAGCATCACCATCTGCTATACGTTTTAGCGTCACATATACACGTGTGCCCTCTAGCGCATACTTCAAAACATTAACAATTAAATTATCGATGAGTCTCCACCATTTTTGACCATCAACATATGCATGAATAGGATCATGAGGCATAGTCATACGTAAATCTAAACGCGACTGTGATAAATCCTCCTTATGTTCTCCTACTGCTTGCTGGATAAGCTGCGTCAAATCTACACGACTTCGTTGAAGCTCAATATTCCCACTTGCCATTTTCGATACTTCAAAGAGATCTTCAATCAGCACTTTTAAACGTTCAGATTTTTTATCTAGAATATGAATATATTGTTGACGTTCTTCCTCCGTAAGATTAGGTTTTTTTAGAAGATCCGTATACGTAATAATGGAAGTTAAAGGAGTTCGTAAATCATGACTCACATTTGTAATAAGCTCTGTTTTTAAACGTTCACTTTTCGCCTGCTCATGCATGGACGTCCGAACACCTTCTCGTAAATGGTTAAGATTTTCGGCATGACGAGCAAGTGGAGACTTCCCTTTCACCTTCACATCACGATTCAATCGCCCTTTGGCCATATCTTTCGTATCCTTCATAATACGATTTAGATAACCCATTCTCGACAGGAAAACAACCAAGGCTGGGAATCCTACGAACATACACATACCAAGAACAAGAACCGGAAATGCTCCTCCTCTTAACATGGAAGCGACAAGGCTACCTCCCCCAAAAAAGGCTGCAGCTAACATGACCAGTGAATGCAATGCAATTGAGCGATTGATAAATAAATCAGTCATCGAATCCCCAAGTGACCATAAATAACTTGATTTCACATTTTCTTCTAGCTTTTTCAATGTATCCACTCTTGTATACAACCATATTAATTGCACAAAGAAAGCACTACCAATAACAAATAACACACCTAATTTAAATGCTAGATCTAGTATAGAGCGTACATAATTAAATTGATAATTGTAATCGGAAGTGTATTCGATAGATTCGAAAACAACTTGGGAAGTAATCAGATACATAAATCCTGTGATCAACACTAAAATAGCCTGAAAATCGAACTTCACCTTAGTTAAAATCTCTTTTTCCTTCATACCCTTAACAGTTTGTAGTACATCCTTACGGCCTCTCCACGCAAAGACCGCCGTTACTATACTAATGAACCACACAAAGAAAAAGGTATATTGATTACGATGAAAACGATTATAATCTTGCATAACACCTAATGATTTGACTGCTTTTTTTGAGATGGTTAAGACACCCGTATATTCCGCTGTTTCATATAAATTATCTACATTCACATATGTTTCTGTACGGTAAAAAATATCCCTTAAATTATTACTAATATTTCCTATATATAATGGGTTTCGCTCCGAATACTTTATTTTATAGGCACTACTTTCCGAAACATTACCTGCACGGTACGTTTCACCTGTTTCAATATTCGTCAACTCATAAGACCAGTAATCATAAGACTTTTTAAAACTTTTAGCTTCCGCTTGTGCTGACTTGATATATTTATCGATAAGCGCTTCTTCTCCAGCACGAATCTTCTTTCGTACATGTTCATCATTTTCAAAGTTTGCCGTAATATCTTTAATCTTATTATCACGTTCAGTCTCTAACTTTGTTTTTAATTCCGCCGCATTAGCATCTGCTGCTTCCTGAATTCGCTGCTCGTATTGTTGTTTAATATTATCGATTTGCTGCCCTAATGTACCATAGTAATTACGATGTTCCTCTATATCTGATTGCGTAATCTCTATTTTCCCTTTCAAATCTTCAGCATTTGGTAGATTTATCACTAACGGCCCTAGTTCTGCAGTGAAATTATCGATTTCATGCTGGAAATTTTCTGATTGGAAATAGGATTTTCCAATATACTGATAACCCACATGCCAAAATGTAAAGATACCTAAAATTGTCCAAATGAGACTTAATAACACCAGCAAAGATTTCCATTTTTTTATCATACCTCTAACACTCCTCTAAAAAATTCTCTCTAGTAACTGTAAAACCTCTGAGGAGCGAGAATTGACGATTTGATAAGCATAAACGCCAAAATAGATGAGCCCAACAACACCTGCTATGAATCCTGCAATCGTCATATACTTCTCTATTTTATTTTTCCATTTTATAGCCAACGCCCCATACCACCTTTAGATAACGTGGATTTTTCGGATCAGCTTCAATTTTTTCTCGAATCTTGCGAATGTGAACTGCTACAATATTTTCAGCATTGTAGGCTTCCTCATTCCAAACTCGTTCATAAATTTCACGAATCGAAAAAACACGCCCTACATTTTTCATTAATAATTCCGTAATTTTATATTCTATTGGTGTTAGTCGAACCGGTTCTCCTTCTAATATGACCTCTTTTGCATCTTCATCAAGAACAAGTCCGTCAATTTCTACTTTTGTCGCACCTTCACTATACGTCCCTAGTTGCACATAGCGTCTTAGCTGAGATTTCACTCGTGCCAATAGCTCTAATGGATGGAACGGCTTTGTCACATAATCATCTGCTCCTACTGATAATCCATGAATTTTATCGCCATCCTCAGCCTTTGCACTTAGCATAATAATAGGTATATTGCGTTCTGCTCTAATTTTAAATGTCGCTGTAATACCATCCATATTTGGCATCATAATATCTAAAATGATTAAATGTACCTCATTATTTTCTAGCTTTTCTAATGCATCTAAGCCGTCTGCTGCTTTAATGACATTATAGCCTTCATTTTTTAAATAGATTTCAATACCATCACGAATATCTTGATCATCATCTGTTACAAGAACTGTTAGTTTCGTCATGATAGACACCTCGCTCTCAAATATAAGTGTACCTTTCAAATCTTAAAAACCAGCTAGCAAAAAAATGAAGAATTTCTTAAGGTTTTAGCTTACTATGTAGCTTGCTTTGTCTCCCACCTACCGTCAAAGCAACAATGCCGCCTAATAGCATTACTACACCAAGCCAGGATACGCCACTTAATTGTTCTCCAACTAGAAAGACGCCAAGAATCGCGGCAGTCAATGGTTCCGCTAACGAAAGAGTTACAGCTGTTGATGAATTTATTTTTGCAAACCATTTAAGAACAATAAATAAGCTACGCTTGTACACATAATCCCCATAAACAGCATTGTCCATAAATTATGCATACTTCCTAACCAATCAAATCCATTGTGCAGTGAAAAAGGTAGTAAAAGTATAGTACAAAGTGAAAATGTCATAGCAACTGCTGGTAAAGCGTCCTCCTGCACCATTAATTTTTTACTAATATTTGTATAAAAGGCAAAAGACAGCCCTGCACATAATGCTTGACCGAAGCCACCTATATGTACAGCTTCTTCACCATTATTCATAAATAATAAAAAACAACCGATAATCGCCATCAATGTAGCAAGTCCCCAAACAGCAGACGGTCGTGTTTTCCATATAAGCCATTCTATAACACCAGAAAAGACTGGTGCACTTCCAATGGTTGCAACAGTTCCAATCGCTACACCCGTTAGACGTATGGACGAAAAGAAAAGTCCTTGGAATAGGGCAATACTAGCTGCAGCCAAAATGGTCCATTTCCATGACCAATTTAGAAAATTAATTTTACGTAACAAAATCGTGATAGCTAAAAGAAGCCCTACCCCCGCCTTATTCCTTCATTAATACTAATAATACAGATTTATCCAAAATCAAACAATTATCATTTTTACTATTTCATTCATTTACCCCAGTATGCATTCGATTCAATGGGCGTTATAATGAATACAGTAAAAGGAGCGAATTGTATGTACAAAACAATAGAAGAGACAGCTATTGACCTGGGTATGCCTGAAGATCAAATATTACGCCTAATCTATGAGGGACGCATCCGTTCTGTTTTCGATGGAGATCAGATACTCATAAATAGTGGTCAATTCAGTACTTATTTTAATCAATTGGAACGTATTAAAGAGGAAATTGAAATATGGCGATCTACCCCTATACCAGAAGATATTGATGTAAAAGACGAGGATTAAAAAGCCCACCATTCAAACAATAGAACATTGTTGAATGGCGGGCAACTTTAAAAAATATAATTAAATCGTTACAACAAACCCTGCTCTCTTCCCGATGATTTCAGCATAATCTTCTACCATTACACTAGCTGTTGGGTACATTCCAGCACCAGGTCCTACTAATGTTAATGTGCCAATATAATTGGTTTCTAGAGCAACTGCATTGAACACATCATCGACTGGATAAAGCGGGTGTTCTTTATCGACCAATTGCGGACCAACCTTAGCTACAATTTTCCCGTTAGTCAATTTTTCAACTTCAGCTACATGGCGATATCGTAGACCTTTTTCGCATGCTTCACGGACCTGTGAAGCCGAAATGCTGTCTATTCCAATAACATCTACATCCGCCCAATCAGGTTGCTCTCCAAATGCTAAGGCACTTAAAATCATTAACTTTTTAAAGGCATCCTGACCAGAAATATCATTATATGGATCTGCCTCAGCATAGCCTAAACTTTGTGCTTCCTTTAAAGCAGTATCAAATGACCAGCCCTCTGCACGCATTTTAGTTAAAATATAATTACAAGTCCCATTTAAAACACCTTGTATACGACTTACATCGTTAACAAGTAAAATATTTTTCATAGTTTTAATAACAGGTACCCCTCCAGCAGTAGTGGCCTCAAAGCCTACAAAAACACCATTTGCTTTTGCAAGATCTTGCAACTCTAATCCACGTTTTGCAAACATTACTTTGTTGGCTGTAATAACGTGACATTTATGCTCCACTGCTCGCTTTAAATAGCTATATGCAGGTTCTTCATTAACAATTGCTTCAAATACTACCTGCATGCCCGATTCTGCTAATACTTCTTCCATGCTTGTTGTCATCAAATGTGCTGTACCTGGTACACGTTCGCGGCTAGCATCTGTCACTAAAATCTTTGCTACTTCTAACTCAATACCTAATTTATTTTTAAGCTCTTCTCGCTTTTCATTTAATATATGATAGATCCCTTGACCTACAGTTCCAAATCCTAAAATCGCTGCCTTTATAGTTGCCATTCTCGTTATTCCCTCCAACTTACATTCCGCAGTTTCATCAAAGCCAAACTCCCCCGGGTTGTGCCAATTCATATGACACCCACCGCAGGCCTTAGCCAACAACTTATTTGGGATAAGTTTTGTTTTATCAGTACGTGTTAGTACACATACAAATTCAAATAATTCAAAATTTAACTTAAAGAAAATTGTAACGCATATATATACTTTACACAAGAAAAATCTTTCTAGGAAGGACATTTGTTTTCCCTAGACGTGCAAAAGAAATCGGTTTCATTCCCTTTATTATACGTTTATTTAGTTTAACTATAAGATTTGAACAAATATTGACTCTTTGTATTTAAAAAATGAATGTCTTTCTTCTATTATATATATGTATGTTCAGACACCCATAATCCTGCTAAAAAATCAAACCGCTATAAAAAAAGCTCATTCCCTGTAGCAGCAGAGAATGAGCTTAAATATATGAGGGATTTTTTAGCTCGCTTTTGAAAGCAATTGATAACGATATTGTGTTAAAGCTTGTTGAACAAGACTGATTTCTATTTCAGTAAAATTTGGTATTGCATACGTACGTTCCACTAATTGAAATGTACCATACTTTAAATAAAATTCTGTTGCTGGAAGTGGAATGTGGCACACACCATACATTTCATAAGCCTCATAAACTTCCTTAACAGTATGCCCCTTCTCATCAACATAAACCTGTTCCTGATATGCTGAATGACCAAAGGCTTGTTGCCATTTACGTTCAACTGATGTAAGTATGTGTTGAATGGATTTATTGTTGACAAATACATGACCTTCATTTAGTTCATAAATTAGATATGATGCAATGTTTTGCGCACTATAGACATTACCCATTTAAACACTCCTTTATCATCAGTTTTTTGAAGAGTAGTCACTGGCTATGCAACTACTCTCCTATATATTCAAAAGTGGGGGAGCACTTATGAAAACATTTACCTTTTTTAACGAGTTCTTTCGTACACTTAACTTATATCCAAGTATATAGCAAGGTTTTAATTAAGTCAATAATACATATAAAGATACTTGGTATTATTTTTTTAAAAGGTTCTGACAATTACCAGATGAGTTTGTGATTCATGTAGCAACGTTTAACGTATTACCAGATGAGGCCTTTCGAATGAGAAAATACGTAAACGCTACAACATTCTCTTGTATATTCTATATTAAGCTTCTATTGTGTGTTCAGTTGCTGTTGCTTGCGTAATAGCCTGTTCTAAATCTGCAATGATGTCCTCTATTGCCTCTAAACCGATTGATAAGCGAATGAGCGATTCGGTTACGCCAGCTTGAATTAGTTCATCTGCTGATAATTGTTGATGTGTAGTAGATGCTGGATGGATGATTAACGATTTGGCATCTCCTACATTCGCAACATGTGAAAACAGCTTTACATGATCAATAAGATTTCGGCCTGCTTCACGTCCACCTTTTATGCCAAATGTTAGCACTGAACCGAAGCCATTCCTTAAATACTTTTTCGCCAATTCATGGGTTGGAAAATCCTTTAGGCCATTATAATTTACATACTCCACAGATGGGTGGTTGCGTAAATATTCAGCCACAGCTAATGCATTCTCGTTGTGTTTAGGGATTCGCAAATGAAGCGTCTCTAAGCCTTGTAATAGATTGAAGGCTGCATCTGCACTTAATGTTGGGCCAAAATCACGTAATAACTGGACACGTAGCTTTGTAGCAAATGCAGCAGAAGCAGTATCTACTCCATAGCGTAAACCATGGTAAGAAGAATCCGGCTCTGTAAAGCCTGGGAAGCGTCCTCTAGTCCAATCAAACTTACCAGCGTCTACAACAACGCCTCCTAAAGTTGTACCATGACCACCTATCCACTTAGTTGCTGAATGAACAACGATATCTGCACCGAATTCAATAGGTGTAGAACCATATGGAGAAGCAAACGTACTATCAATAATTAATGGTAAGCCATTGTCATGTGCAATTTTAGCCACTGCCTCAATATCTAAAACTTTTAAACTTGGATTCCCATAAACTTCAGCAAAGACAGCTTTTGTTTTATCTGTGATGGCAGCTTTGAAATTCTCTGGGTTTGTTTCATCTACAAAAATTGTTTTAATACCGTAGTTTGGTAGTGTGTTAGCGAATAAATTATAAGTACCACCATATAAGGAACTCGCTGCTACTATTTCGTCTCCGGCTCCCGCTAGATTCAAAATAGAAAATGCGATTGCTGCTGCACCAGATGAAAGTGCTACTGCTGCTGTTCCGCCTTCCAATAAAGCCACACGTTTTTCAAATACATCAACAGTCGGATTTGTAATACGTGTGTAAATGTTCCCAGCTTCCTCTAAAGCAAAAAGACGTTGCGCATGAGCAGTGTCTTTAAATACGAATGCTGTCGAACGATAGACAGGGACTGTACGAGATCCTGTCACTGGGTCTGGCTCTTGCCCGCCATGTAACAACAATGTTTCTGGTTTAAAATTGGTCATTGTGTACCTCCAAAATGGTTATTTTTTTACGATGGTACCGGAGATGAGGAGGATTTTTTCTGAGAAAACAAAAACCCCCTTCAGCTAAGAAGAGGGTTGCGGTTGCAAGTTTTCCTCCCCTTATCTGCCAGATCCAAGTAAGAATCTGTAGGAATTAGCACCTTAGTAAGTTCATCACTTACTGGTTGCCGGGCATCATAGGGCCTATCCCTCCGCCGCTCTTGATAAGAGTATGAGATTCAATTTCCATCGTTGTTACACAGTATAAACATAGAGTTTTTTTCTGTCAACATGTAAATTTTATTTTTTCCGAAACTTCTGTCTGCTCTTATACGTAAGAAGAACGCATACACTATTTTAGAAAAAATTTTGAAAGGAGTATTTTTATGGTAAAAGCCGTGATTCTTTTTCTAGTTGTCGGCTACTTAATTGGCTGTATTCACGGCTCTAAAGTGGCACAATTTTTATCCGGGGTTGATTTAAAAAAAGCGGGCCACGGCAACGCTGGTGCCTCTAATGCTACGCTTTCCCTCGGCTGGAAATATGGCGTTTTAGTAGCTCTTATCGATATTGGCAAAGGCATTGCAGCCATCCTTGGTGCACACTTTTATTTAGCAGATGCAACACATTTAACCGAAGAACAAATATGGCTTCTAACATACTTGATAGCTGCAGGGGTTATTTTAGGGCATAATTTCCCATTTTATATGCGCTTCAATGGTGGAAAAGGAACTGCCTCCATCATCGGAATTTTACTAGCGGTCGACTGGAAGATTGGTTTATTTGCACTTATTCTATTTGTTATTTTATCTTTTGCAACAAACTATTTAATTGTCGGTGTATTAGAGTTTTATCTCGTTTTTTGTACTGCAACTTATTTATGGATTCCCGGACTCGGCCCAACCATTATTGCCGTTCTTCTTTTTGGTTTAGCTATTATTTTACACACAGAAAATATCAAACGGCTAATCAATGGGACCGAACCTAAAGTGACGTCTGCGTTTAAGAAAAAGCGATAATATTTTTAAGGATATTTTTGTATTTTTTATGACCACAAATTATCTCTTTAACTACTATTAAAGCTGTAAAACGGACATTTTTCACATTCCTAAACTCTTTATAAAAAAACAGACTAATTCTTATCTTAATAAAACATTATACTGACCGATGTTATGGATAATAATCGTCATGTTTTTCGTAGAAAGGATGAGAAAATATGTCTTCACCTAAACAAGCAACGACGAAACGTAATTTAAAGCCATTATGGATTGGCTTGGCCTTTGCGTTACTAATTATCATTACTTTTTTACCTAATAACGGTGAGTTACCTGTAGCAGGGCAACGTGCTTTAGCCATCTTAGCTTTCGCGGTTATCCTTTGGGTAACAGAGGCCGTTTCATACCCTGTAAGCTCTGCAATGATTATTGCACTCGTAACTGTTTTACTAGGACTCGCGCCATCAATCGATGATCCCACAACACAACTAGGTACCGCTGGCGCCTTAAAACTATCATTAAGTGGTTTTAGTAATTCCGCCGTTGCCCTTGTAGCAGCGGCTCTTTTCCTAGCGGCTGCCATGCAAATTACCAATTTACACAAACGACTTGCTCTGTGGATTCTTTCACTTGTAGGAACTAAAACAAAAGCTATTGTATTTGGTGCTATATTAGTTTCAATAGCCCTCGCATTTTTTGTTCCTTCTGCCACTGCGCGGGCGGGCGCAGTAGTCCCTATACTTCTTGGAATGGTCGCAGCATTTGGTCTACCACGCGATAGTCGTCTTGCTGCTTTACTTGTTATTACTTCCGTCCAAGCCGTTTCCATCTGGAATATTGGTATAAAGACTGCAGCAGCGCAAAATATGGTTGCATTAAATTTCATTCAAGAGCAATTTAATGTGAATATTTCCTGGGGTGCTTGGTTACTCTATGCCGCCCCATTCTCGATCATTATGTCTGTAGCTTTATTTTTCATTATGATTACATTAATTAAGCCTGAGACGAGCAATATCGAGGGTGGTAAAGAGGTCATCAAGAAACAGCTTGCCGAACTAGGACCATTAAAAGCACCTGAAATTCGATTAATCCTTACATCATTAGTTTTACTATTTTTCTGGGCAACGGAAGGCAAGCTCCACCCATTTGATACGACAACTGTCACAATTATTGCTATTGCTATACTACTAATGCCTAAAATCGGGGTTTATTCTTGGAAGGAAGTTGAACCTCATATTCCTTGGGGAACAATCATTGTCTTCGCAGTAGGCATTATGTTAGGAACTATTTTACTGAATACAAAAGGAGCATCATGGTTATCAGATAAAGTTTTTGGTTCACTCGGTCTAGATACTATGCCAATTCTTGCTACAATTGCACTCGTAACATTATTTAATATTCTTATTCATTTAGGTTTCGCCAGTGCAACGAGCCTAGCATCTGCACTTATACCAGTGTTTATCGTGTTAGCTTCCACATTAACGACTAATGTAGATCAGGTTGGTTTCGTAATCGTACAACAATTTGTCATTAGTTTCGGCTTCCTATTACCAATTAGCGCACCACAAAATATGCTTGCTTACGGTACAGGCGCGTTTACAACAAAGGATTTCCTGAAATCGGGTATTCCATTAACGATTATCGGCTTCCTCCTAGTTCTTCTGTTCTCAGCAACTTATTGGAAATGGATTGGGTTACTATAAGTCGCTGATAGACTCAGATAAACATATACACCGAAAAAGCCTTGAAGGAATATACTAACTGTCCTTCAAGGCATTTTTGATAGAAATCTATTATTTTGATAAAGCTGGGTCTTTCATTGTGCCACTTTTTGCGTAATGGACATGCCATGATAACGCTTTTTCGAGGTCGTGTGGCGTATGATGTCCCCCAGTTGCTTCATTGGCATCATTAAAATATTGCCAAAGCTGCTCACGATAATCTGGGTGTGCACAATGATCAATAATTAGCCCTACTCGTTCTTTTGGAGCAAGTCCGCGTAAATCAGCTACTCCCTGTTCTGTTACAATAACATCAACATCATGCTCTGTATGATCCACATGCGATACCATTGGGACAATGCTCGAAATGTTACCACCCTTTGCATAGGATTTAGTTACAAAAATACCTAAACGTGCATTACGGGCAAAGTCACCAGACCCCCCGATTCCATTCATCATTTTGGTACCCGAAACATGCGTAGAATTAACATTTCCGTAAATATCAACTTCTAATGCTGTATTCACTGAAATTAATCCGAGTCGGCGAATGATTTCTGGTTGGTTAGAGATTTCTTGTGGACGCAATACTAATTTATCCGCATACTTTTCGAAATTCCCATAAACACGGTTTCCTACTTGTTCAGAGAGGGTAATGGACGTAGCAGAGGCAAAATTCACTTTTCCTGCATCCATTAATTCAAATACTGCATCTTGAAGTACTTCTGAGAATACTTCTAAGTTCTCAAACTCAGAATCCTTAAAGCCTAGTAATACCGCGTTCGCCACTGATCCAACCCCAGATTGGATAGGACGCAAGCTTGTTGTTAAACGGCCAACTTTAATCTCTTCACGCAGGAAATTTAATAGGTGATTAGCCATAATATCTGTTTCCTCATCAGCAGGTACGATCGTTGATGGCGCATCTAAAATATCAGAAACTACGATACCTTTAACTTTATCCAAATCTAATGGAATACCAATTGTACCGAGACGATCGGATATATTTTGTAATGGAATTGGGTCACGCTTCCCTTGTTGTGCAGGAACGAAAATATCATGTACTCCTTCTAATGCATCAAGTTGTGCTACGTTTAATTCAATGATGACTTGATCTGCCTCTTGCACAAAAATTGGAGAGTTACCAACTGAAGTTGTAGGAATTAATAAGCCGTCTTCAGTAATAGCTGCCGCTTCAATAATCGCAAAATCAATAGGTCCTATAATGCCTTGGCGTACCAGCTCCGCATTATGAGACAAATGTGCATCCACAAATGTGATATCACCGCTATTAATTTTATTACGAATACCAGCATCTGCTTGGAAAGGTCCACGCTTGCGAATAACGCCAGCTTCCGCTAAGTATTGGTCAACCTCAGGACCAAGAGATGCACCTGTATATACATCCACTTGGAAACTCTCTTTTTTAGCTTTCTCTACAAGTGCAAGTGGTACGACTTTTACATCACCAGCACGAGTGAATCCGCTCATCCCTAATACCATACCATCTTTAATCCAAGATGCTGCTTCTTCTGCTGTTACAACCTTGCTCCGCAATTGCTCATGACTAAGCTTTTTCGCTAACTTTTCTTCCATTCCCTATTCCTCCATCCCAATTTATTTTTGTTCAACTAGTATTTGGTTTCATTATCTCTGTCATCAAATTACCTCTGGTGAAGCAACATCTGCAAGAGGTTTTATCTTTAGTTACAAGAGCTATCCCTATTCCTCTTCCACATAAAGATAATCTAATTTTTGGTAGCACAACCAAATAAACAGTCGCTTCCATAATTTTATACTATTTAGAATATTTAATCTATATCAAATGAAATATTTTACTTTACGAGATAATTTCTACATTTTTAAACTATTTAGATATAACTATATATCCCTCTTCATTCGATTTTGATTAGAAAGCGTGCTATGCTCTTGATATATTTAAGATACAAAGGAGAGTATGCAAATGGTTAAAGAATTATTACGAAACCATTCCTCAGTACGGATCTATGATGGCAAACCGATTTCAAAAGAAGTTATTGAAGAATTAATCGCAACAGCGCAAATGGCTGCAACCTCACATTTTGTGCAGGCATATAGTGTTATATGGGTAACGGATGCAGACAAAAAAGAAAAATTAGGCTTACTCTCTGGTAACCCTCGTCAATATGAAACTTCCGGCGGTGCATTTGTTTTTTGCGTCGATTTCAAGCGCCTACAAACCGCTGGTAAATTAGAAGGAGTAGACATCCTAGCTGATTCAGCCGAAAATGTCCTTGTTGGGGTAGCAGATGTATCATTGTTTGCACAAAACTTTGTTATTGCAGCAGAATCAATGGGATATGGCATTTGCTATATTGGAGGTGTACGCAATAACCCTTCAGAAATAAGCGAATTATTTAATTTACCAGATTACGTTTTTCCATTATTCGGACTAACGATTGGCGTACCAACTCGCCGTAATGACGTAAAACCACGCTTACCTGTGTCTGCCGTATTACATGAAAATGAATACAATGCCGAAAAGTATCAGGAACTTTTACCAGCATATAATGAAACAATGGAAATGTATTATAATAATCGATCATCCAACAGAAAAATTGATAATTGGACAAAACAAATGGCTGATTTTTTAATTGAACAACGTCGGCCTCATATAAAAGAGTTTTTAGCTACTAAAGGATTTAATTGGAAATAATTCATTTCCGTAAAAACGGGGTTACTATCGAATGATAATAACCCCATTTTTTTCATAATTTATTTACCCATTTGTATTAAGTTTAGTTATTTTGTCTCGATATATCTTTTGAATACAGCTACAAATTAAACGAAAAGACTCTTCCATTTTCCAGCAATTCCATTCATATTAATAAATGATTACGTTTTTACGAAAGGAGTTATACAAGCAATGTCCTATATCAATAAGCATCTTGCTCGCACCTTAGAACAACAACATAAGAGAAGTGTAAGAGGTTTATTTTTAAAAATAGAAGAACTGAATAATGCTTGCACACAGCTAAGAAAACGACTTGAACCACCAACTAATGATTTAGCCTTTTATAAATATGCGATAGACTATGTCAATCAGTTTGTTGCCCATACTTCTATTCTCAATTTAAAATTTATTACTAATACTCAAAATTTAGAAGTGTTGGTCTTACACGCTTTACTACTATCCTATATTTTAGAAAATGAGGACAACCAAGCTTTTGCATACGAGGAAAGATTGCTACAAGGGTACTTACAAGATATTTTCACATTAAATGATCATGCAAATACACTTTTTATAAACCATCGAGAAAAAATGATTAGCTATATTCAAAACCAAGAAACATAAAAAAGACGACCTTGATTTAGAACAAGATCGTCTTTTTTACTTTTTTATTGTAACCCTTTAATAATAAGAGATCGGACTGGTAAGAATTGCTCTCCTGTATCACCATATTTGAGAATAACCTCATCACCTTCTTGTAAATAAATGGCTAAAGGTTCTGTTTCGGCACTTACTAAGTAATTATCACCATTGTTTAATAAGAATGAGATAGTCGTAAAATCTCCTAGACGTTCTTTGTATACTCGTACTACTTTCCCGCTAGCTTGTTTCTCCTCTGCATTCGAACTTCCATCGACCGTATTTCCTCCACGACTTAAAGCTGTTTTATATAGTTTCAGCGCTTCTCTTGGAGTGGTAGCATAAACAGAAATTTCAGGGTTGGCTGCAGAAACGATGAAATAGTTTTGTAAAAATCCGTTTGAATCCAGCACTGCCGTCAGCCAGCTAGCTTCCCCATAAAAGTTATATAGTACAGGCATTTCGCCAGCCCATTTTTTCTCAATAAATTTCTTTTCGATAATTTGCAAATTCCCTTGTGAATCCATATAACTTGAATCTTGATTTCCTGTGTAATAGGTTGCTTCTCCTGTTCGTGCATTCGTTAAAGAGTAGCCTAACATGGAATCTACGCCCTCTTTAGGACTTGTAAAATCTGTGAAGTAATACATATCCCCTTTTTCATCGAAAATAGGACTGACATTCGATTCAGTTCCTTCATCCGAAGGAATCTTTACATCTTTTTTACCAAACATACTGTTCCAAAAACCATGAACATAATTACCAAAATAACTATTCTGTAAACTTACTGTCTCTGGTGAAACAGCACCATCAATAAATTCAGGTATGTCACCAAGCTTAACAACTTCCGATTTTCCTGTAAGTGCATCGACCAAGACAATACCTTTCACATCAAAGCCATTACGGCCGGAAATAAATTCTCCATATGAGCGAATGTAATAAGGCTTACCTTCATCATCTACTTCAAGTTGTACATCTCCGTAAAATATAAGGAATGGATGTTGTAAACGAATATGACGTTCTAAATTAGCATTTAAATAGGCTGAAGGAACATATTTCATTTCCTCTTTTACGAATTTAGGATTATCTGCTGAATCTGTAGCACTCATAATAAAGTAACCAGGCGTTGTATCACCATTCATCCATTTAAAGAATCCAGAAAATTCAACTGGTGCAATATAAACATATTCGCCCTTTACTTTTTGAATCTGTAAACGTCCTAATTCATAGTAGCTAGTATTCGGCACTTGTCCGAAAGCCTTTTTCATTTTATTGCGAGCAAATTTCGGCGGAACACTTGCAGGTGTCTGTGTTTCATCGAATGGCTTTAGCTCCACCTCTTCCTTCATTTCTGAAGACTTAAATTTTTCATTTGCATTCCATAATGGTGCAGACAGAACATAGACTGCTACACCTAAACTAGCTAAAAATAAAACTCCCTTTATTTTTCGTTCAATGCCACTTGCAAGCATTGCACCAATTAACGTTAATAAAATAATAGCAGGCCAGAAAACAAGCCAATTGACGTCAATTTTCGTTACATATAAAGTGATTCCTGTTGCTAAAAACCCGAGCACAAAGACACCGATAAAAAAGTATCCAATCACCTTTCTAGATTTTCCATCTTCTCGCTTCTTGGTAATAAGCGGTGTTACTAACACACTCGCGATTATTGCAATGACTGCAGAAGCTATCAGTAGCTTAGTCATTAGGTTCATCCTCTCTTAAAGCTTTCTGTCTTCTTATTTACGGTTACATACTAAAAAAGTTTCATACATAAGGTATATTAAAAAGACACGCTTTCTATCAATTGTGTCCCGCCGTAATTGAATCAGATTTTTTCATACCTTTCTTGAAAAGCTTCACTTCAAAATCCGTGACATCTCCCAAAGGTTTTGGGGCAGATGAGGTTGGTCACACCGACATTGCCACAGAACGTGACACTTCTTTGGCGACGTTCCCCTATTTCAGCGAGTGTTTGGACACCCACTAAATGAATTGTCCATTAAGTAATCAGCACGTCACCTATAGATGTGAAATCTTCAGCACCGGACGATTCATAAAAAATATTTGCTTCATCAAGATGCAATTCCCTTTTTAGAAAAGGAATAAAGGAATTCTATCATAAAGAAAGAATTTCAATAGAAAAGGAGCTGAAAAAATTGTTTAAAAAGTTATTAATAGCATTCATCATTTTATTTGGTCTTTATTACATTTTTCTCTTTTCCCAAATTGCAGAAAGTTTAAAACTAATCTTTAAAGTCATCCCAATGTTGTTGTTGATCATTTTAGCTGCCATTCAGAAACCAGTACATATAAAAAAATATCAACTGTTGATTATCACAGGTCTTGTTTTTTGTATGATTGGCGACTACACATTGCAATGGTTTTTAATTGGGTTGACTAGTTTTCTTATCGGTCATATCTTTTATATTTTTGCCTTCTCTACTGCAAACGAACGACAAGTACCAACGTGGGCCAAAATTATCTTATTACTTTACGGAGCAGGAATGGCTATTTGGATCGCAGGGTCCGTCTTTAAAACTGGTGAAACAATCCTAGCTATTGCAGTGATTGCTTATATTTCGGTCATTTTAACGATGGGATGGACAGCAATTAAAACAGGATCTAAATTTGCTACAATTGGGGCTTTGTTATTTATTGCTTCGGATTCCTATTTAGCAATTAATAAGTTTGTGATGCCATTAGCTTTTTCACATGAGGTAATTATGTTGACTTATTATAGCGCACAATTACTAATTGCTTTAAGTATTCTTCAATATTCCGAAATCCGAAGTAAAGTGTTACAATAATTACACATACACATTAGGAGGCCATACTTATGAAAGAACAAGTAATTGAGCGATTAATACGCTATGCAAAAATTGATACACAATCAGACTTCACAAGCGAAACTACTCCTTCTACACCAAAGCAATTTGATCTGTTACATATTTTGAAAGATGAACTTGCCGCTGTAGGCTTAACAGACATTACATTAGATGAAAATGGCTATTTATTTGCCACATTAGAAGCAAATACAGATAAAGACATTCCAACTATTGGCTTTTTAGCACATGTGGATACAACTACAGATTTTACAGGTACAAATGTAAACCCACAGCGCTTAGATAATTACGATGGGGGAGATATTCAGTTAAATGAAAACTTAGTCATGTCACCGACTGATTTCCCTGAACTTGAAAATTACATTGGTCAAACACTTATTACAACTGATGGCACTACATTATTAGGAGCTGATGATAAGGCTGGTATTGCTGAAATTATAACAGCTATGGAGTACCTTATTCAAAACCCAAGTATTAAGCATGGTAAACTACGTGTAGCATTTACGCCTGATGAAGAAATCGGCCGTGGCCCACATAAATTTGATGTGGCTGCATTTGGAGCAGACTATGCCTATACAATGGATGGCGGACCACTAGGTGAGCTACAATACGAAAGCTTCAATGCTGCTGGAGTAAAGGTAATAACAAAAGGAACAAGCGTTCATCCTGGATCTGCTAAAAATAAAATGGTTAATGCCATCACAATGGCTATTGCCTTCCAAAATGAAATGCCCGTAGATGCAGTTCCTGAAAAGACTGAAGGTTATGAAGGTTTCATTCATTTAATGGGCTTTAAAGGGGCTATCGAGCATACGGAGCTATCTTATATCGTTCGTGACCATGATCGTCAAAAATTCGAAGCGAAGAAACAATTAATGCAAGATGCTGCAGCTAAAATTCAAGCACAATTTGGTGAGAATGCCTTAAGCATTACTATTGAAGATCAATACTATAATATGGGTGAAAAAATCGAACCTGTAAAAGAAATCGTTGACATCGCTCGGATGGCAATGGAAAAATTAGATATTGCACCAATTACCCTACCTATACGTGGTGGTACTGACGGCTCACAATTATCTTATATGGGCTTACCAACGCCAAACATTTTTGCTGGTGGCGAAAATATGCATGGTAAATTTGAATATGTATCTGCTGAAACAATGGAGAAGGCAACACAAGTCATTATTGAAATCGTTCAGCTATTTGAACAACAGGCAAAATAGTTTACCTTGTATCAATGAAGTTTTTCAAGTGAACTTGAAATGCTGGACGCCAGTAACGAAGAAAGGTTCTTTCCTTTCTTCGTCATTTTTTCTGCATTAATTACTGAATATTCAAATTACATAAAGGATTTGAGCTATGAACTCAAATTGAGGTGATTCTTATGAAAGAAATTGCTATAGGCATAGTAGCTTCCCTTTTCTTTGCTGTAACATTTATTTTAAATCATGCCATGGAAATGCAAGGTGGTAGCTGGCTATGGAGCGCATCATTACGCTATTTTTTCATGCTACCCTTTTTGCTTATCATTGTGTTTTATCGCAAAGGCTTTTCACAATTATCTAATGAGATAAAAGCACAGCCTACAGCTTGGCTTCTTTGGAGCTTTGTAGGATTTGTTTTATTCTATGCACCGTTAACCTATGCCGCTGCATTTGGCCCAGGCTGGTTGGTTTCTGGCACTTGGCAATTTACCATTGTTGCTGGCGTATTATTAGCTCCACTCTTTATGACAGTTATTGCTGGCAAAAAAGTACGTCAAAAAATACCCTTCATTTCGCTTCTAATCTCATGTGTCATATTAGTAGGTATTTTACTAATCCAAATACCTCAGGCACAATCGGTTTCATTTAAAAGTTTAATGCTTGGGATCTTGCCTGTCATCGTCGCTGCATTTGCCTATCCTCTCGGTAATCGTAAAATGATGGACGTCTGTGGAGGACGTATTGATACCTTCCAACGTGTTCTTGGTATGACGATTGCTTCGATGCCAGCATGGATTATCATGGCTATTTATGCCCTGTTCACAGTCGGCCTTCCTTCAACAAGCCAGTTACTCCAATCATTACTTGTTGGTATTAGTTCAGGCGTCATAGCAACTATTTTATTTTTCATTGCAACAGATCGTGTAAGAGATCATCAAGGCAAATTAGCTGCTGTTGAAGCTACCCAATCAACAGAAATTCTTTTTGTCATTATTGGTGAGGTTATATTATTAGGTATTCCATTCCCTAACTCGATTGCCCTGGCAGGTCTAGGCGTCATTATTGTCGGAATGCTACTGCACAGTTATTACACAATGATTCTTGGGAGAAAAAGTACTGTCCAACAAACGTCTTCTTCCTAACAGCTCATTTGATGGGCTGTTTTTTCTTGGCTGTATCTAGATAATAAATACCCCTACAGATGGCATTTTCGAGTTAATTAGGCTTATCTAAAAAAAGACGACTTCATTCTATAATAGAATGAGCCGTCTGAGATTTTCACGTTCCCAAAAAATGAGGGGGGTTTTAGGAGCGTAATCATGAACTAGCAAACTTCTGGAGAAAAGTAGCTAAAGTTCATCCTCTCTACACTGTATTGTAGTGGAGGAATAATCTTTATACGATAATGATAATCATTATCAATTAAATTGTCAACAATAATCTAATAATTTTTAAAAAGATTTTTTTAACGAGCGGCGATACTGCCATTGCTTCAGTTGAAAATGTAAAAAACAACCTATACAGAAACCTGCTATAGCAATGGAAGAAGCTATTGCTACCATTACCGTAAAGATATGGCCAACTACATGCCAATTTAATAAATAGCTTAACAGACCACCAGTCAAACAAAAGCTAGCAATGCTGGCATTAAATTTTTGCTGCTGTGCATCTTCCGGTATATAGGCAGATGGAGCTTTTTTGAGAAACAGCTTCCCAGAACGAATAATGGGGTTATAGTTACATAAAACACCCAATAAATTTGCAGCCAATGGAATAGCTAATATCCACACGATCCCTGTTATCCATGTAAAGATCACACTTAAAAGAATCGTCCATTGATTAAGTCGTACCAGTGGCCTTGGAATTGCATGAGGCAATGACAATCTAAAACCCACCTTTCTTATATGTTTAATGTATTTTACTATATGACATACCATTTGTGAAGCAAAAATGATTACTTTATAATTGAATTAACGAAAGCACTTAAGAAAAGGGGATCATCATGCCAGCTTTAACGATGGATCAAGTTCAACAATTAAACTCCTATAGTATTTATACAACTGAACCAAAACGAACGTTATTTACTTTAGCTGATATACATAAAGACTTTTACCATCCTGATTTTTTAAATCTCATGATGGGTATCACAGATGCTGCTACGGAAACTGCCGCTATCTCTCACTTTGCCCGCCGCTATGGGATGTTTTTTGCTATGCAACTTTATATGCTCTGTGCTTATGACGAGGTGTGGGATGGTAAGCCGATTGAGTTACGATTTGATGCTGCCAAGGAATTCAACAGCTTTACTGTCGCGATGTTTGTTAATCCAAATGATTGGCGGTATGTGGAGGAGGCCGAACGTCAAGCTGTCATTGAAAAAATCCTATATGATGGTCATGTGATTGTTCAACAGCTTCGAAAAGTAACATCAATCTCCCCTCTTACTATTTGGGAAAATTTCTTTGGCTATTTGCTATGGCATTATCATACTCTACTCTCAAATCCTGGCTTAGCTGACCAAGCTATGGAGGATATAGAGATCTTGGAGGATCCTAAAACATGGGCACGCTTCTCCAATAAATCTTGGTGGGCACAATATACAGGTGGTCTAAGTCCGACTAATTTAGTAAATGTTCCTGTTCGAAAATCTTGTTGTTTTTCGAAAGATATACCTGGATTAATGGCGTGTGGCTTTTGTCCAATGAAGAATTAATAGCACTTAAAAAAAGCCTTACCTTCCACAGTTGAATGTGAAGGGTAAGGCTTTTTAGGTTTTATTTTTGGTATACAACAAACCAATCATTATTTTCTTCATACATAGACGTACCAAGATAACCTTGTTTTAAAAGATGTTGTTGAGCTGCTGTATCCCCCATTGTGATGACTTGTTTTTCTGTAAATAAAGGGAGCTTTTGACGTAGGTCTTTATAGAAAATATAACGTAGTTTATCTACATATTTAATTTTTAATCCTTTAATAACGAGGTCTTGTGAAAACTTATCTTTTAAGCTCGGAATATTATACGGCTTGACTGTTGAACATACGTAATCGTATTTTCCTAAATCGATGTTACTCATAACCACTGTAGCTAATGTTTTCTGTAGGCTGTAGCCACGATATTTTGGTGAAACATTCGATATCTCTTGATATAAAACTCGATTAAATTCGTTCTCTGGAATTCCACAGTCATAACCAAGATGTTCCTCATCAAAAGGAGGATTTAATAGGGCACGAAAGGCAATCAACTCATCTTCTACATAGGCGCCTATCATCATACCATGACCATTTAGAATATATTCAAATTCCTCTGTGCTCAATGGCTGTAAGATGCTTTGGTCTGCTAAAGCTTCATAAACCTCCACCTGCAACTCCTCTATTTGTTGTAAATGTCGAAGTGTTAGCTTTGTGACAAAGTATGATTCCTTACCAAGCATACCTTCATAAATTTTTTCCATGTGTCGCCTCCTTAGGCTGTTACAACAGTTGAGAACTTACTTAATTCCTTGATGACAACTTCATCCACATCAACACCTAGCCCAGGCTGTTCATTTAAACAGATAAAAGGAACATCATACTGGAGGTTGCCCACATCTTTAGAGAACTTCAGCGGGCCTGTCAATTCTACACTTGTCATGATTTTTTTAGAAAATGCTACATGGAAGCCTGCTGCAGATCCAACCGAAGACTCTACCATAGACCCTACTTGACATTCAATACCTGCCATCTCTGCCATAACCGCCAGCTTCATAGCTGGATAGATGCCTCCACACTTCATTAATTTTATATTTACTTTATCTGCAGCACGCTTGGCGATGATTTCACGCATTTCACGTACGCCACGAAGGCCTTCATCAATCATTAGAGCCACATCTGATTTCGACTTAATCTCTACCATACCATCAATATCTTCACTATCAACAGGTTGCTCTAACCAGTCAATATTTAAATCTTTCATCGCACGTAAGCCCTGTAAAGTAGTCGCAGCATTTCCCCACCCTTGATTGACATCTACTCGGATGGCGATATCTTCACCTACTCGCTCTCTTACTGCTTTAATACGAGCAACATCTCGAGTTACCTCTGTACCTACCTTCATTTTAAATGAACGGTAACCCATCTCTACTCGTTTCTCAGCCTCTTCTGCCATTGCTTCAGGTGTTCCAATACTTAAAACATGTGTAATTGGGAACTTTTCATGATAACGCCCACCTAAAAGCTGATATACTGGAACTCCTAATGCTTTCCCGGCGATATCGAAGCAAGCAATATCAATAGCTGCTTTTGCTGCAGGTACATCTTTCACAATCGTATTCATTTTATCGTGCAGTTTTTCAAAAGCCATTGGATCTTCTCCAATAACAGCAGGTACAAGTTGATGTTGAAGAACAGCATACGTACTTTCCCAAGTTTCACCAGTAACATGTTCATCAGGAACCGCTTCTCCATACCCAATGATACCAGTATCAGTTGTTACTTTTAAAATAATAGAAGGCATTGTATCATATGTAGCATAACTAATGATAAATGGATCAATTAGCGGTAAATGTATAGCATAAATTTCTACTTGTTGGATTTTCACAATAATCAGTCTCCTTTGTCGTCATAGATGTCGCTAATACGTCGCTAAATGTTTAAAAAAATAGAAAAGGAACGATGCCCATGTCTACCAAAATAGCGATTATTTGTTCTAAAGCATTTATGAAGCGTATTATTAGTATCGCACAAAATATAGACAATATTCAATTAGAATTTTATCTTTACAGTCACCCCTCTGAGGCGCCTGCTTTAGTGAAGCAAATTAAACCTTGCGATGCACTTTTGTTCGGAGGGACATTACCCTTTTTATATGCCCAATCTTTTCTTCCGGTAATACCAATTCCTTGGAATTATATTAAACAAGATGAAACAACTATCTCTACGACACTCTTATCACTAGTAGCGAAACATGCTGTACCAATCAACAGAATTTCTATTGATGTAATGAACCCATCATTTGTAGACAATGTTTTAGCAGAAATTGAATATGGTGGTCAAAAGCCACATGTTCAACATATATCCATTACAGAACCTACTGAAAATATTTTAAGACGTCACATTGCTTTATGGAATGCCAAGAACATTGATTTTGTGATTACAAGTATTCACAGTGTTTATGATGAATTACAAGCACGTCTAATACCCGCAATGCGCATGATAGATGCCACGAATTCTATTATTCAATGTCTCGAAGAAACCAAATCAAAATCACTCTTATCGAAATCCGAATCATTTAAAGCCGTAGTTGGTTTTTTAGAAATCCCTAATGATTCTTCCATCGACTCAACTATTTTAAATCAAATTGTGAAGGCTACCTTTTCAACCTATAAACAAATTTCATCGCATACCTTTGAGCTCTACACAACTGCTGGTCATTTACAGAACGCGCTCGAAAAGGAGACTTTAGAAGAGCTAATCCAACAAATTGAAATACCTTTTAAATTAGCATTTGGATATGGTCACTCCATTTTAGAAGCCACCCAAAATGCTCAGCATGCTTTAACCTTTTCTAAACCTTGTGAAATTTATATTCTGGATGAGCATAAAAACCTATTAGGTCCTTTTCCAAATTCAGAAGCCAAGTTATCTTTAAAAACAGACGATCCTTATGTATTACAAATGGCCAAACTCACAAGCTTAAGTCCATTAAATATTTCTAAAATAATTAATTTTAGTCACGAACGGCAAACAGCACAGTTTACATCACAGAATCTTTCCGAATATCTACAAGTTACTAGACGTACAACTGAGCGTATTATCAAGAAATTAGTAGATCAAGGTTATGCAAAAGTAGTTGGCGAAGAAATGACCCATCAACAAGGTCGACCCCGCACCATTTATGAATTGAATTTCGCAACCTATTAAACAACTGTATAAAAGGAATTCTCGTAAATGTACAAGCATCTACGAGAATTCATATCATTAATCAACCATTACCATGTTATCAGTGTTTTCTACTTCTTGTTCTTTTTTACGCTTCTCTGCTTCTGCCATTTCTTCAGGTGTTAATTTAACAATGGCAAATCCAATATATCCATAAATAATAGAAATAATAGGAACCATAAAATTAAGAATGGCATATGGTGCATACTCCATAGCGCCTACACCCAATGTCGCTAAAATAAACACACCACAAGTATTCCATGGGAAGAAAACAGATGTTAATGTTCCCCCATCTTCTAACGCACGAGATAAATTTTTAGAATGTAGGCCTCGTTGTTGATAGACACCTGCAAACATACGTGAAGGGACTACAATTGAAATGTATTGTTCAGAACATGTTGCGTTTGTTGTTACACAGGCTGCAATTGTTGAAGCAATAAGACTTCCTGTAGATTTAGCAAACTTCACAATTACATTCATAAGAGCTTTTAACATCCCTGAATACTCTAAAATACCACCAAATGTCATCGCTACAATGGTCATTGAAACCGTATTCATCATTGAATCTAAACCACCACGGTTAAATAAATCATCCACCATGTGATTACCTGTCGAGATTTCAAAGCCAGCTTGTAATGCTTGTACAGCACTTGCAGCCGAACCACCTTGCACAAAAATTTGTAGTAAGAAACCTGATACAATCCCAATAATTAAAGCTGGAATTGCCGGTATTTTTTTAGCTACTAAAACAATAACGCCCACTGGGACAAGTAAAAGTAAAGGAGAAATGACAAAGCTTTCTTCCATCACTTTTAACGTGGTTAAAATTTCTTCTGATTGCATTGAAACATCTGCAAACTTTCTACCCATAATTCCGAAAACAACAAGTGAAATAATCAACGCTGGAATCGTTGTATAAAGCATATGCTTAATATGATCAAATAAATCTGTACCTGTTAAACCCGCCGCTAGATTCGTTGTATCTGATAGTGGGGACATTTTATCACCAAAGTATGAACCTGAAATAACCGCACCAGCAATCATAGCCGCTGGAATACCCATACTTAAACCAATGCCCATACCTGCGACACCAATAGTCGCCATCGTTGACCATGAACTACCAATAGCTAATGACACGATTGAACATAACAGCATAATTGTCACTAAAAACCACGCTGGAGATATTAACTTTAAGCCATAGAAAATCATCGTTGCTACGACTCCGCCGCCAATCCATGCCCCAATTGTCAAACCTACTAAAATAATAATGACAATGGCAGGTAATGCTAAACGTATCCCCTTATACATCATTTCTTCAATTTCTGACCATTTGTATCCATGCATTTTGGCAACAATTGCTGCTACAGTTGTGCCAACAAGAAGAGGTACGTGAGGACTTTGCTCTAAAACAACTACTGTAATCAACATAGTAATAATCATAATTCCAAAAGTTAGTAGTGCCCAGCCCGCATTAATATCCTTTTTCATTTTTCCATCCCCTTTTTTTGCACCAAATCCCTTTTCGGTTTTTCAAAGACGCAAATAATTTTTTACGTTTTTTAGCTTAATATTCAAAAAATTAAAAGTCAACGCAAAAAAATTATGCCTCTCTAGCAAATCCCTTTGTTTTAGGGCAATAAAACGCTTTCAAGTAGCAATAAAAAGTTCTGAAAACCCTTGAATATCCATACATTTCAGGAAATGTTCATGCAAAAAAAGCTATATGAAAAAATTATTGCATTTTTCATATAGCTAAAAAAATATTTTTTTATTCAGGTTTTTTTTCTAATACGCAGGCAAGTATTTTAGCTGCATCTATTAAGGCACTGCGATCAAATGTCATTTTAGGATGATGTAACCCCGGTGTTAAGTTTGCCCCGATTCCAATCATTGCCGCTTTTAATTCTGGCTTTTTTACTGTATAAAAATGGAAATCATCACTACCTGGTGTCGTTATTTCATCCGCTAAATGTTCTTCGCCCAACGTTTCAATAATTGCATCTTTCGCCATTTTTGCAGCAACTGATGAAACTTCTGCGCCTGGTGTGAAATCAATCCACTTCCAATCCATGTCTATATCAAATTGCTGTTGAATTGATTTTAAACCAGATTCAATTTTGCTGCGAAGGAATTCGAGTTGCTGATTATGCTGTGCTCGAATATCCATTGAGAAACTAGCATTACCTGGAATAATATTTGTACTACCTCCATCTGCTATAATTTTAGTTAACTTTGCAGAATGGGGTTCAAATGGTGATAGATGAATACTGTTCAACATTTGTTGGACAGCCATAATAACATCAATAGCATTTTTACCTTGGTGTGGTCTCGCCCCATGTGCATCAATTCCCTGAATGGCTCCCTCTAAAAAATAAGCAGCACCATGATGAATAGCTGGTGAAACCTTGCCGAGTGGTAGTTCTTCGATAGGTCTTAAATGTACACCGAATAAATGCGATACCCCATCAACAGCACCACGATCAAAAGCAGCACACGCACCATTCCCTAGTTCTTCGGCAGGTTGGAAAATGAAACGGACACGATGTTGCAATGGTCGATCTTTAAGTAGTAATAATGCCCCAAGCACCATTGTCATATTAGCATCATGACCACAAGAATGATTCGCCTGCCATTTCCCATCAACTTCTTGCCATAATGCATCAATATCAGCACGCACCGCAACAATTTCTTCCCCTGCTCCAATTTCTGCAATTAATCCAGGTACATCGCCCAGTAAGCGATAAGAAATGTTTAGTTCGTCTAATATTGATGCTATTTTTTTTGTTGTCTCGAATTCCTTCCAACTCACTTCAGGATATTTGTGAAAATGGTCAAACCATTGATACATAGTTTCTTCTAATGTTATAGCTTTTGACATAATGACACCTCTATACGCATTTTTGTTTCTCATTATACATGAATCTATTTTATAAAAGTATATATGCATTAAGACCTATTGAAGTGAAAAAGAGCGTAATAAATTTGTATGCTTCTAAAGCGTTGGCTATGAAACAAAGCAATGGGCTATGTCAAAAGTTGTTATCCCTTTCAACATAGCCCATCAAATATTCATTATAAGCTTGTAAAAAATCCTTCTGGATATTGCTCATATTGCACCATTGCCAACTGCTCTTCATTTTTATCTTCCTCTTCCTTAAGGTCAAATTCCTGATCCATTAAGTACGTTTCAAATTTTGAGTTTAACAATTTACCCATCATATCGCCTCCTATTTAACCGAATTTTCTGATAAAAGAATTATACAATAGAATTTCTATAAAATGCAATAAATTATACTTATTATGCATTATAAATATAAAATCAATCTCATCTTTAGATCATTTTTCACGTTCCTGCTAATTCCAACCCAAAAAACTGCATCCAATGACGATTGGACACAGTTTTCTTCATACTTCTTCTATTGAATAACTCCACAAGCAATTCTTGCACCTGAATTACCTGCAGGATCAGTTTTATAATCATCAGCAGATTCATGGATGACAATTGAACTACCATCACTGTCTAACAATGAATTTGGTTCACCTTTTTTTAAAGTTAGCCCTTCTGCTAAAAAATTCAGATCCACATTGCCATCCTCACCAACCTCTAAATTTGGTAAATCTCCTAAATGATAACCTTTTGGATTTAACTTACCATGCTCTTTCTTGGTTGGATTAAAGTGTGCACCAGCCGATTCAAATTTAGGGGGTTCACACTTACCTACTTCATGAATATGAATTCCATGTGTACCTGGTGGTAGATCTGATAATGCCAGCGTCATCATAACGCCATTATCTTCTTCCTGTAAATACGCATTCCCATAACTTTCATTATTTGCTCCTACTACTTTTGCAGTAGCTGTTAAGGGGGATGTCGCATTTACTTGTACTTTTTCTTCCTTCTTATCAAAAAAACTACAACCACCTACAAAAACTAATAAAGAAAGGCTAATTAAGCTTATTTTTTTCATAAAAATACCTCCTCTATTTCAGATGGTCTCCAAGTTAGTCGATACTTATGCATTTCCCATTAATTTTAGTCAGTTTGTTAAAAGAACAAAAGGGATCTCTCATATGAGAAATCCCTTCATTACTTAATCTAAAATTTTGACAGTTACTGTTTTGACACCCCATTGAATTGCTTGTCCCTCGGTAGGAATAAAGACATCAATTTTATTGCCCTTAATGGCTCCTCCCGTATCGGCTGCGATCGCTTCACCATATCCTTCCACCCAAACCCTTGAACCAAGCGGTATTACACGAGGATCTACGGCAATTACTTTTAAGTTTGGATTAGATCGGATATCTGTTCCATTCGCTGTAATTCCCGAGCATCCTTCACAATAGGCTGTATAGGCAGTAGCTCGCATTGTTAAAGTTCTACCAGATCCATTTGTAGGGGTGCTAACAGGCTTCGTTTTTGCTGTTGAAGAAGCCTTTGTAGCAACTCTTTCAGAAGTCTTAGGTTTTGGTTTAGCTGCTGAAGCTTTTATAGCCAAAGATTCACCCGCTAAAATTAAATCTGTAGCAAGGTTGTTCCATGCTTTTAATTCGTCTACTGTTAAATCGTTTTTACGAGCGATTGAAAATAATGTGTCACCACCTTTGATGACATATTCATCTTTCGATGCTTCTTCTATTTTTGACGTGTCCTTCACTAAGTCTTGCTCTGGATAAAACCAAATCGAATCCATTTCAGCGAATTGTTGGAACTCTCCAACAGTTAAATTATAGATTTGAGGAAGTGTCCATAGTATATTGCCTGAATTGTCTTTCGCAGAGGAAGGACTGGCATATAGACTCAAACCTACGGCCAACGTTACTGCTAAAGCTAATGCTTTCTTCTTCATGTTTAGTAATACCTCCAATATTTTATTATTTTTTGCAAGTCTGCTGTTAGCACGCTAGAGTCAAATATTCTAGTATGCAAGCAACAATAAGATTGCAAATTAATAACTCAGGACTGTCTGCCTGATATTAGGAATTATTACTATAAAAACGGAAAAATATACAATTTCGATTATTTTTTTAGTAAATTGTCCAATTAGATGGAAAAAAACCTATGCTTAGACTAGTATTCTTTATATTAGATATTGCTATTTAAGGACAATAAAAGCAGAAAAAGAGGGTATGTGAAAATGGAAATTAAATCACTAATGTCTTCACAGTTGATGGTGCATCAGCAAACTGTACAACTGAATTTGATGCAAAATGCATTGAACCTAAATACGTCTGCTGCCATTGAATTGCTAAACAGCAACAAGCCCCTTCACAACCTTACAGAGTGGCTATGATAGATATCCAATCTAATAACCTCTAGACTGAATGAAAGGTGGTGTTTTTATTGTGATTCGGGTGATAGTGATGGACGATGAGCCTTTAGCACTTGTTCATATGAAAAGACATTTGGAGGAATTTGATAGTATTGAGGTCATTAAAACTTTTACAACTGTAAAAGATCTCCTTAGTGAGGGACCCAACTTGGACTTTCAAGTAGCATTTCTTGATGTTGAAATGCCAGGTATGAACGGAATAGATATTGCGGAATTATTAAAATCATGGAGTAAAAGCATCTGTATTGTTTTTGTCACTGCTTATCGAGACTATGCTGTTCAAGCCTTTGAACTTCAATCTCTTGATTACCTTTTAAAACCTGTTTCAAAATCTCGCCTAGCGATGACTATTCTTAGAATTGAAGAACTCTTCCAGCCAAAAATAACATCGTTAGCAGCACTACCTCATTCAGAACCGTTGCTCGAAATAAAATGCTTCGGAGAATTTGTTGTATCCCATGAAGGAAAACCTCTTCATTGGCGAACTATAAAAACGAAAGAATTGTTTGCATTACTGTTCTTACATCTCAATATCCCTGTACCTCGTGACACCATCATCGATATGCTTTGGAGTAATACCGATTTTAAAAGGGCAAGGGTTCAACTTCATACTACCGTTTCATATCTTCGCACATCCCTTTCAACATATGGCTTTTTAGATGTGATCGAATATAGGAACGGGTGCTATATTTTAAAACTAGACCATATTCAATGTGACGCACACGACCTGGAGATAATTTTGAATAAAAAGGAAGAAACCGGAAGATTGGATATTGAAAGGGCTGAAAAGCTCCTTCAAAATTATCGCGGAGAATTCATGGCTACGTTGACCTATCCATGGACTACCAGTAAAGCAAATTTAATGAACAAATTGTTTACTCAGTTACTGAATGAATTAGCCCATTATTACTCACAAGTACATGATGTCAAAAACCAAGAACGTTCGTTACTTTTAGCTGTAGAGTTAAACCCATATTCCGATCAAGCTACCCAGCAATTAATCAAGCACTATACTAACATTGGGAACCGAGCAGAGGCTATAAAGATTTACCGCTCTTTTAAAAGTGCTCTATTGTCTGAATTAAATGTTTTACCTACTCAGGAAACAACAAATCTTTTCCAAGCAATTTTACAAGAAGAAGAAAAAGGATTAGGACATAAAAAGCATGCTAATGCAGAACGATAGCATGCTTTCACTCAAGATTTAATAATCATTTGTCTCATATTCCTTACCACACATAAACAATTTCTTCCTGATTGTTTAGCTTTATACAAAGCATGATCTGCAATTTCTATCAATTGATTTGGACTCTGTACGTTTGGTGTAAAGGCAGTAATTCCAGCAGACATTGTAACGGGTCTACCACACGCAGTTTCTTGTAAGGCTTGTTTAACCCGCAAATTTTCTGCCAGTTCTACCGCCTCATCTATACTTCTTAAAGGCAAAATAATCATAAACTCTTCGCCACCATATCTGAAGCACGTACTTTGTTCCTCCATACTGTTCTGCATATGATTAGCAAAAGCTTTTAATACTTCATCCCCTACAGTATGACCATAGGTATCATTTATACTTTTAAAATCATCTAAATCAATTAAGATGATAGCATGCGGAACTTTATTAATAATTAATTCATGTAGAGTTTGATCCATTCTTCTGCGATTAGGAATACCTGTTAATGCGTCTAAATTCAATTGATCAGTTAAATCAGTAATTTTACTTTCTGCGCAAATCATCATATTTTGTACATTTTTTTTCAACAACTTTGCTTCATGATACCAATCAGCAATATTTTCCTTCCCCTGCCCGTCTTCTCCAGCTTCTATCATTTTTGAAAGTTCATTTAGAGGCCGTGCTATTTTTAATGCTAACCATATAGCGAGCACCAAAACTACAGCTATGATTAAAATGATAGGGACGATGGTTTTCGTAAAAAACAGGCTAAAAGGAACAACCCTTTCATCAAGTGAAGTTTCAATTACCTGCTCCATATAAGGTTCTAATGCATCATCTTCTTTCATCGAACTCTTTAGATAACCTTCCGTAATTGCTGTAACTTCCTTTACATATGTATCTTGCATAACTTGTTTATTTTCCACCAAAATTTCATTAAAATTTTGATAGCTACTCCAAATGCTTACACTAGCTGTCGCGAGTACAACCATTATCGTCATACTAACAATAAGAAACGATAACTTTAACTTGAATTTACCCACAATAGATCAATTCTCCCATTGAGATGATTTTTTCGTTAAATCTTATCTATGTTTCAACTCAAACTTTAATATATTTATTCAATCATCATACGTCATACTTCTTAAAGAAAACTTAACAGCTAGGTACTTTTTACTTTATTCAGAAAAGTGGTTATGTTCAAAGAAAGTATAGATACTAATTAGTTCTTTTTATACAGACTTAAAGTATTCTTTTATAATCCTTTAGATCTAATTCAGTATGTATCTCGAAGTATCTTCAGCAAGTTTGTGGTGGCTCTTCTTTCATGTTTCAAGGTACAATTCTTCTATAGATTTATGGAGTCAGGGTACATTATAAAGTAAAGGACGAAGGAAGGATCGATAGATATGTACAAGATATACATAATAGAGGACGATGCAAATATAGCTTCACTGATTGTCGAACATTTAACAAAATATCAGTTTGAATGCCATACCGTCCAAAAGTTTCAGCACATCGTAGAAGAATTTAATACTATCCAGCCACATCTAGTCATTATGGATATCAATCTCCCTACCTTTGATGGATACTTTTGGTCACGGAAAATCCGTCAGTTGTCAACTTGCCCAATCATCATTGTCTCAGCTAGAGTGAATGATATCGATCAAGTATACGGTATTGAAAATGGTGCTGACGACTTTATTACAAAACCGTTTTCGCTAGATGTATTTATGGCAAAGATAAATGGATTACTTCGGCGTGCATATGGTGAGTATGCTTCCCCGGACACAAATACCATTACAATAGCCAATACTACATTAAATCCAGATACGGTCCGTCTCCAAACAGAAAGCAACGAAAGCCTGCTAACATTAAAAGAAATGCAACTCAGTAAATTATTATTCGAAGCCTTTCCAAATGTTGTGGTTCGCCAACAACTATTAAGTGCTATTTGGGATGATGAAACTTTTGTTGAAGAAAACACATTATCTGTGAATATTGGTCGACTACGTAGAAAATTGGAAGCTATCCACTCTCAGCTTGAGATCAAAACCATTCGAGGTCTTGGTTATCAACTAGTGGAGGAAGAAAAATGAGGCTGTTTTTTAAAGATCATGTGAGTATTATTATTCTTTATGGTATCAGCTTCCTACTCTTACCTTGGATGATTCAAGCATTGGATGATTTAACATCGCATTATTTTTATTTTATCTTTCTAGTCAGCTTTCTGTTTATCCTCTGGCTAATAGGCCGCTTTTATAGAAGAAGACGACTCTATGCTCACTTAGAAAAAAATGAACTAACAGATGACGACCTTCATCTGTATGAGCCACAAGCATCGATTGAACAAGCCTATAGTGAAAAACTAAGACAAATGCAGTATTTATTTTTAACACAACAACAACGATTAGAGGAGCAAGCACAGGAAAAACATCTTGTACTATCACATTTTGCACATCAAATGAAAACACCGTTATCTGTTATTCAATTAATCACACAATCAACGCCCAACAAAACTTTTGACGAATTACAGCAATGGCAAACAGTCAGTAAAGAGTGTGATAAGCTGACGTTTACACTCAATCAACTATTAACGTATGAACGTAGCTCAAATTTAGTAGCTGATTTAAAAATTGAACCCATTGTTTTAAAAGGGCTTGTAAAAGAAGTTGTTAATGATTTGAAAGATTACTTTATTTCAAAAGAAGTTTTCCCAAAATTGATGCTCGCTGAAAACCAAATTATTTATTCCGATCGAAAATGGTTAAGAATTGTCCTTTATCAGATATTAAATAATGCCGTCAAATACAGTGATGCAACAAGTACTATCTATGTCCATTATGACAACGATACTTTAATATTGGAAAATTACGGAGAAACGATCCCTCCGAACGAAATTTCACGTGTCTTTGATTTATTTTATACGGGAGTAAAGGGACGGACAAATGGAGAAGCAACAGGCATAGGCTTATTTTTAGTGAAAAAGATTTTATCTGTATTAGGCCATCCCTTCACCTTAGATTCCTCGGACCATATCACTACGTTTTCCATCAATTTTTCAAACAGTCTAAAAAAATGAATATGACAACTTTGTCATATTCATTTCATCAAGCGAAATAGGTTATTGATCGCTCCTTTTCTATACTAAAGCTATTAAAACAATTTAAAGGAGTTGTTCCGAGTTGGGAAGCACCATTCTTCAAGTGACCAATTTGCAAAAGGAATTTATCGGAGAAGTTACCTACAAGGCATTAAATGGCATTGATTTTCAGTTACAGCAACAGGAGTTTGTAGCGGTCATGGGGCCTTCTGGAAGTGGCAAAACAACATTTTTAAATAGTGTATCCACTATTGATCGCCCCACTGCTGGGGATATTGTTATTAACAATAGAAATCCCTATGTTTTAAATGACGAGGAACTTGCAAAGTTTAGACGTTCTGAATTAGGCTTTGTTTTTCAAGATTTTAATCTTGTTCATACCTTGACGGTAAAAGAAAATATTTTATTGCCGCTGACATTAGATAGCTTACCTAGCACTAAGATGCTCCAACGTTTAAAGCATGTCGTGCAATTTCTTGATATTGAGGAGCTATTACCTAAACGTATTTATGAAATTTCCGGTGGACAAAAGCAACGGGTAGCTATCGCTCGTGCAGTTATCCATGAACCTAGTTTATTGTTAGCAGATGAACCTACTGGGAATCTGGATTCAAAAGCCGTCAATGATGTGATGAACTTATTTACCTCCATCAATCAAGAACTACAAACTGCAATTCTCATGGTGACACATGATCCTTATGTAGCAAGCTTTGCCAATCGTATTATATTTATAAAGGATGGCAAATTATATAACGAAATACATCAAGGCAACAATCGTAAGCAATTTTATCAAGAAATTATGGACACGCTTGCTTTTTTAGGTGGTGGGCATCATGAGCTTTAACCATATCGTTATCCAAAATATCCTACGAGATAAATGGACATATGTGTCTTACTTTCTAAGCAGTATGTTTTCCATTATTATTTTCTTTCTATTCTCAGTAATCGTCTTTCATCCCAGCTTAAAAAGCTTAGATCCAGACTCAACACTTGGCATTTCATTGATGTTGGCCAGTTTGCTTGTTTATTTATTTTCGTTTATTTACATTACCTATTCGATTAAGGCCTTTTTACGTAAAAAGACAAAAACTCTTGGTATTTTTATGATTACAGGGGCTTCCATGAAGCAAGTTAGAAAGCTGGTATTCCGTGAAAACCTGTTAATCGGAATGTTGGCGATTATGGCAGCTATTGTTCTTGGGCTTGTCATTACTCCCCTTTTCTTAATGGGAGCCAAAGTTGTTTTAAAAGCAGAAACGTTTAGTATGTATATGCCACTAGAAGCCATCAGTTTAACCATTGGTTTGTTTCTAATCTTATTTATAGTGATTTCCAAAGTTGCCACTACATTTATTAATAAAGAAGCCTCCATACAGCTCTTAAAAAGTGATACCGTTATCGAAAAATCGATTCGACCACATTATATTTTATTAGCTGCTAGCATAATGATGACTTCCCTTTTAGCTTATTTACTAAAGATTGAGCATGCCATTGTAGAGTCTTTAAGTGTTCTCTATTATTTATTATTTTTCGCTAGCATTCTTAGTACGATTTATTTAGTCATTGCTCAAGGCTTACGTCTATTTCTGAATATATTTGAGAAATCTCCTGCTTACCTTCGCAAAACAAATATGCTTTTAGCGTCGAATTTAAATGCAAAAATGAAATCTCATGCAAATATGCTATTTCTAATTACCATTTTGTTAAGTGGCGTGTTTCTATGTACAAGCATTTTGTTTAGCTCTTATTACAATGTTCAAAAAGATAGTGAAGGAAATTATCCGTATAGCTTTCAATATATTGCGGATCCAAAAGCTGAAGACAGTATAGTAAGGGCAGATTTAGACTATCTTGAAACGAAGCTAGCAACAGTAAAAGCAAACAAGTATTTTATTGAATTTAAATCAGATGAGAATCGACGTCTTGGCTATATGTCATTATCTGATTACAACCTGCTACAACAAAAGGAAATTGGCCTTAATGAAAATGAATTTATTGCCGTTGCTGGGAATCATGGTATAGCACCGATAACCAACAATGCTAGTGACCGTTATATAAAATCATTCAAACTAGCTGAAATTAACGAAAAGAACCTACTATCTACAGGGTTTCAGGAAACTTACTTCATTGTGCCAGATTCTATTTATCAGTCGATTGACTACCCTGTTTATAATACCTATATTTATGAGTTAGATAATTGGACAGCACATACAGAATTAGCAAATACCATTACCGAAGACATACCATCTTTACCTGGTGAACGTTACGTTGCATCCAAAATCGATTTATATGATACAGAAATGTTTGTTAAAAGCGTTATGTTCTTCATTGGCTCTATGTTAAGTTTAATTTTCTTAAGTGCAGCCATGAGTATACTTTACTTCTATTTACAAACAACATTGTTACAGGAAAAAGAAAAATATATGGGCATTCGTAAGCTAGGACTGTCTAAAAAAGAATTAGCCTCCGTTATTGCAAAGGAATTGGCCATTCTTATATTTGTACCGTTCACAATAGCAATTTTGCTATTACTCACTACTTTATTAGCTATGCGTACAATGGTCTCTACTGCATTTTTACAAGTTTCCATTGCCAGTTCTTGTTGTTTCTTTGTGCTGTTCCTCATCAGTTATTTATGGATACGAAAAAACTATTTCAAACGTTTAGTGAACTAAAAAATCGCACTCCTCGGGGTGCGATTTTTCAATAATAAAAGATATGTTACCAAATAATTGGTTTTGCTACCATTAGCCATAACATAATGAGCAATAGCAAAATATACATCCACGCCTTGCGCTGTAATAGAGCCACAAAACGTTGGTGATTATAAGTTGGTGTATTAAAAGTACGTAATGTTGGTTTAAACGCTCTGGCTAAAAATACAATGGATGCAAGCATCACGAGGAAAGTGAGAACAATCCACGAAGTACTCCAATGGTAACCGGCATGCCACATTAGTAAAATACCCGATACTACAAGTACATGTCCTGAATGTTTGACAATGGCAATAGCCCCTTTAAAAGATTCTATATATGGTGGCATTTCACCATTTGAAGCTGTACGCATTTTTTTTACAATCGGTAACACAACGAACAATGGCCCAATCGAAAGAACCGCACTTAAAATATGTATATAAAGTAGAAGCGTATAAATGGAAAACATGATGTGTACTCCCCTTTTCATCAGTCCCCTACATTATAGCATTCAACCTCTGTCTGCTTATTCGGCAATTGTGAATCCTTTGTAAACACAGATTGAATCATTGTTAAATTGTTTGAAAACCTCACAAAGAGGGTATTGTTTATAGTAACATGCACTTATAGAACATAAAGGAGTGATTTTCATAGGAATTCATCAATTTTTTACAAGCCTCAATGATTTAGAACGAATTATTCGTTGCCCTGGGCGTTTCAAATTTGAAGAACATAATGTAGCAGCCCATTCTTGGAAAGTATCACAATATGCGATGTTCTTCGCTACATTAGAAGAAATGAATGGCGTAAAGGTTGATTGGAAATCTTTATATGAAAAGACGATCAATCATGACTTTGCTGAAGTTTTTATTGGTGACATTAAAACACCAGTAAAACATGCTAGTCCAGAGCTGAAGCAAATGCTAGCACATGTGGAAGAAAAGATGATGGAAAAGTTTATTATTAATGAGATTCCAGAAGAATTTCAGGCAATTTTCTTTGAGCGCATGAAAGAAGGCAAGGATAGTACAATAGAAGGGCGACTACTTGAATTTGCGGATAAACTAGATCAATTTTACGAAGCTTTTGCAGAATTAAAGCGTGGCAATACTGATAAAGAATTTGTCTATATGTATCAAAATGCTCTATCTAAGCTTTTAGCGATTCCACTTGAGGCAACCGTCCAATATTTCCGCACTGAAATTTTAAAAGATGCAGTAAAGGAAAAAACTCATATTGATATTCAAGCATTAACAAATGAAGTACTTACAGCCAAATAGTCAGGTGCATGTACAAGTTTTCCGAATGAAAAATTCAGGAAGGCTTTTTTTATTTGCTCTAAAAAATCGTATAATGGAGGGTGATTGATTGGAGGGAGAGTTTTGTCAGAAGAATGCCCGATTGTAGAAGATTTATTACTCTTATATAAGAAACAAATGCTCCAAGCACCGACAATACTATTTGTTGAACAACATTTAGCAAATTGTTCACACTGTCAGCAGCTCGCTAGTTCAAAGAAAGTTCTAAAGGAATACATACCCATGAAAAAAACGTTATCTTTTTTTCATATTATATTTATTGTACTTTCTTTTATGTTTGCCATTAACTCATCTTTACTTGGCAATCAATTGGGCTTTGTCATCTCGTATGCCATTTTCGGTTGTCTCTCTTACCTTTTTTATAAAAACATCTGGATTGTTTTTATCATTAGCTCTGTGCCTGTATTCGTTTGGGCCATCATCAACAACCTTAATAATGAGCTCTATATTACTAACTACTCCTTTACAGAATTGGGAGCACTTGTGATGGGGGCTGGCTACATCGCTCTTTTACATACAATTTTTGCCCTATTGGGTGCAGCCTTTGCCATTCTATTACGCAGTTTACGATGGGTTTTCATTAAGTCATGAAAAAGGAGTTGTCTCAAATATTTGAGACAACTCCTTTTTATCAATCATCTCAATTCTGATCCAGACATCTTCAGCAGAAAGTAATATAAGGATTTCGCATATTTTTCATAAAGCTGCTTCAGCTCATTTTTCCGCTGCCTGTCCATATAATCCTCCTCGCTTCGATGTTTCACGAGTTGAAAGTATTTCTTTTCTAAACATTACAGTAATTACCTATTTTTAATTAAAAAATAAAAGAGTCGATTTTAAGAAGTATCCACATCTATCTGGAAACTTTCCTCTGTCGACTCCTTTTTATTTGATTTTATGCTTTTTTCACGAATTCTGACTTTAATTTCATAGCGCCAAAGCCATCAATTTTACAGTCAATATTGTGGTCACCTTCTACAAGACGAATACTTTTTACCTTCGTTCCTATTTTTAAAGTGGAAGAACTCCCCTTTACCTTTAGATCCTTAATAACCGTAACTGAATCACCATCAGCTAATAGGTTACCATTTGCATCTTTTACAATAAGTGCATCTGATTCTTGTTCAGTTGCATCCATGCTCCACTCATGCGCACATTCTGGACACACATAGTTTGTTCCATCCTCATATGTGTATTCCGAATTACATTTCGGACAATTTGGATAAGCTGCCATTTCCGCTTCCTCCCTTTACTTTTTTGCTAGATAAATCCTCTATATGCTCTTATCTTTACATAGTCAACCATAATAAGCAAAGGTTGTTCGTATTTATCGTTCGTATTTGTGAAAATAGTATAAAGCTCTAAAACTTTTCTTCGTGCATTTCTAGTTACGTATTGCATGATCTGGAACACCTGTCCATTGACTTATTTCAAGCAATCATCTTACTTGCATGTTTGTCGATCATGCTTTATTATATCCATAAAGGCTGCATTGTTCGTATAATATTAAGTTTTAACCTTTAAGCTGTAAAAGGGAGTTTTATTATTGGAGTTGGAATGACGGGTCTCACACTTCGGTGCATGAGGATAAGCAGGAAAACTTCTGCGAACACCCACTTTGAGGAGTGGTGGTTTAAAACTTTCTATAAGACATACGGCATACGCGGCTTTTACTTTTGAACTTAGAGCCACAAGGCTTTTGAGCGAATCACCCTTCATTATTGGAGGGTGATTTTTTTTATATAATTTTCTAACGTGTGCAAATCGTGTGCAAAAATTTTAAAATATCATGTTCTAAAAAATGATATTTATTGATATTGCACATAAAAAAAGTAGACAAAATCTTAATTGGATTTTGTCTACTTACATTTAAGTTGATTCAAGCTTATAAAAATTTCAACTTTTAAAATTCAGCTTAAATCTCACTAAATTTTTTCCCTTCATTTATAGGCAATACTTCATCATATGAGTCATTGATTTTTTTTACATAGAAGTTTTCTTTGAGGTCAATGGCCCCTTTATGCGACAATCTTGAAATCAAGGAACTATCTTGATATGGATTAGATTGCCAATTTCTAGATAACGTTTTACATTCCTTGAAATTCATAATTACCCCTCCTACATTTCAATATCGCTCAGTAATTTTGTTAACTCATTAAAAGCTTCTGTCTTGCTAGTATATGTTTTATTATATTTATTAAACTTGGTTTTGTTTCCTGTTTCTTGATTTATTTTAAAGCCCGTACTATGGCATTGGTCTTCTTCTATCAACAAAGTAACATCATATCTCATTTTACCATTCACATGAGACCAAGTATATTTGTTTACCTCAACTTCTATATCCCAACTAATAAAATCCTCAATTTTCGAAATTTCATTAATTAAATCCAGCATACTTTGATATCTTTTTGCGGTATCCACCTCTAAAGATTTATTAATAATGCTTCTTAGTTTTTTAGGTATGTGTGGTAAATATTCTTTTCTATTTGGGAAAACTGCTTTACTGATAAAATCCTTTGGATCCTTACCCGAGTCAATCAAACTTTGATATTGACTGTGAAAGTTGTCATCACCGTTACATAATCTATATAAAGTTAAACCTACTTGGTATATATCATCTAACACAGTTCGTTCAGTAGTCTCGAAAGTCTGAGGAGATCTATGCCTCACATATTGACGTGTTTGAACTGCAAAACCACTATAATCAAGATACTTAGCTAATCCAAAATCTGTAATAACTCCACGATCTGAATCATTTAACATAATGTTAGTTGGTTTTATATCTAAATGGAGCAATCCTTTTATATGTATAAAGAGTAGACCATTCAAAAAATCCAATGAATACTCTATTATTTTTTGAACATTTAGAAGCTTGTCCCCTGAAACACTAGCTAAAGAGCCTTTCGAGTAAAACGGCATTGTGATACTTATATATTCATTAGATTCCCCAGCATAACGTATAGGCATAACATTAGGATGATTACATTCATTTAACATTTGTGCTTCTATAAAGAAATCACTTATACTTTGTCCTATCAAAGATTTTTTAGATATCTTTTTTAAGACCATAAATTCTTCAAGCTGTCGGTCTCGAACTAAATAAACCTCTGAGTTTAAACCCTCATCAGCACCGATTTGCTTAATAATCTCCACGTTAACATTAACTTCTATCACGTTACGATTCAGTGTCACTTTCATAATATATTACCATCCTTCATCAATGCTTGAACAACAAGGAAGCTTTCTCTATGTTCCTTACTGAATTTTTTCCAACCTTCTACGTGTTCGGGAGTATTCTCCCCTTGGATATACTCTTGTATTTCACCTAAAGATACACCATTTCTTTTCGCCATGTTTCGCAAACGGAAAATTGAATATTTTTCAATTGAACTATTCGCAAAAAATTCCTGAATTACCCCTTCTATATAAATTCGTTCTGTCTTCGCACTAGCAATAGACTCACATAATCTTAATCCAGCTACCGTAACTCCCTGTTCGGTAATTATTGATTGTAAAACAGTACGAATATAAGATAGTTGCCTTGGTGTCTCCAATTTTTGAGGAACAATTATTACATCGTTATAATATTTACCTTCAATTGCAATTGTGTAAAAAATTTTCTTATGCGTAACCCTAATACCAATATAGTTATTCATCTAAAGCTCCTAACACATTTTATTAACATCATATTACCATAAAAGAGGTAAAATAATACCAATTTTTGTTTATAAACACTCTTTCACGGTGACATTATTTTGTTTTTTAATTAAAATGCTTCGCTATAATCTCTAAAGGCTCAACATGCAAAGTACAGTAAGGCCGAGAAGGGCTGCTAGAGAATTTTACATCTATTGTATTATAGTTTTTACTAAAGAATTCAAGGATTTCTTTCTTAATATCTTCTTTACATTCTCCATTACAACCAAACTCTGAGCACTTTGGTAAAGTAAGTGGCTTTTTATCTACACCCTTAATTTGTAAAAGGCGTTTCTTTTCATGTTCATTATTAAAAGGAAAGCCCTTCTCGATGATAGCTGTATCTTCCCAATTGTAATAAAAAGATTCAATTAAATATTTATAAAGGGTATCTGGTTTTGTTCTTTTTCCAGGAGGCTTTATTTTATACTGTTCGCAAATTTCCTTCGCAAAATCCTTTTGAACTTCAGTTACTTCATTAATTGATTTTTCTACATTTGAGCTTTCAACCTTTTTTTCTATTTTAGCCTTCTTTTTGATTACTGGTTTCTCCCATAATACCTCCTTAACAATAATTTCTTCTCTTTTGTATGGTTGATACCGAGCTTCAGCTCCGTGCTTAAACTTCTCAGCAATAAATGTTTCGATTTCTTCGAAAGAGCGGGTTATTTTATACCCTTGATTATTCAAGTCTGCACGAACTTTACTACCATAGTCCTTTGTAAAAATACGTGGATCTAGTATCGTAAATACTCCGAAATCAGTTATGTCGCGAATTAGTCTACCTGCAGCTTGATTTAATTTATTTATCATGTGTGGAAATAAAATCATATCAAAAAAATCATCTTCATATCCTTGACCAATTAGCTCTAAAAACGGATCATCTGGTACAGGGAACGGTAACTTTGTTAATACAACAGAAACTAATGATTTCCCAGGAACTGAAAATCCAGAGAAGAAACTGCCTGAACCCAATAATACACTCGTCTCATCCTCTTTAAACTGTTTTGTTAATTTTTCTACACCACTTCTATCTTGAATATATAAATTAATTTTCTTCTCTTTTAGAAATGCTGAGAGGTTCTTTGAAATATTGTTCATATGTTCCTTTGCAGTTGTAAGGACAAGACTTCGACCACCCGTTAATGAAATTAGTTCTTGAATTTCTTTAACACTTGTCCCTAGATAGTTCGAGTTGATAGGATGAACGATTTTTTCAGGAACATACACAATAGCTTGATTTTGATAATCAAAAGGAGTATCGAGTTTTTTTATTATTATTTCATTTTTTCTTACTCTCCATTGACTAATTAAAGAGTCGAAATCTCCATTCGTTGTTAATGTACCTGACATAACTATAATTTTGTTAGTTCTCGTAAGAAAATCGATACAATCTCTAAAATCAGAAGGGAATGATTCAGAAATCATGCAAAATTTCTTTTCTTCATAATTAATCCACTTTACATATTTATTATCGAGAATATTCTTAAGTAAATAGGAAAGTTTTTCAAGATCACTACCACTATCATCATTGAAATATCTCTTCATTTGCTTTGTTGATTCTTCTTCCACCAACGAATCATCAACTAATACATTTAATTCTTTTAAAATGTTATTTAGGTCTTCTGTTATTCGGTAACGACCTTGTAATGAACCTTCAATTAACCTTGATTGGTCATTGATAATTCTTTCCATAGAAGCGAGAAGTTGTTCATATCTTTTCGTGTGCTTATTCGCGATAGACCATTTTAGGCCTTTTAATTTAGATAATGTAAAGGATTGCTCAAGTTGATTTAAGAAGTTTTCTAAGAAGTGATGCGCTTCATCAATAATAATTATTCCAGCATTAACGGGAACAATTGGGGGTTGTTTTAATTCAGATCTCATATTTAGAACTGACCTTACTAACTGATCATGGTTAGTGATTATTAAATCATTCCATTTCGACAGAAAATTAATCCGATGATTATTTGAAGGGCAAGTCATGGAAAAATCACACCACTCACAATCTTTCTTTGATGCCTTTAATTCTACTTTAGCCCATTTATGTTCAGATATGTCTTGCATAAAACTGTCTTCCAATTCATTTCTTTGTCCAGTCTCAGCTTTACTAAAGAATTTTGTAAATACGTCTCTTTCCTTTGGTGCAAACTGTTTTTTTCTAAAATTAAACTCTTTATGGCAATAATAGTGAGCTTTTCCCTTTGCCATAATTGGCCGTTTTACTAAAGATAATTTTTTAAGTAAAGGGACTTCACTATTCATGAGTTGCCCCTGAAGATTTATTGTTGCAGTTGCATAAACCACTCGGCTATTATCCCCTTTATTTGCTTCAATCATGGACGGAATAAGAGCGCCAAGAGACTTCCCTGTACCCACAGGAGCCTCAATGAACATCATTCTCTTTGATTCTTTATTATCTAAAAAAGCTGCTATATCCATAGCCATTTGAACCTGTGATGTTCGTATTATTTCAGTATTATAGTTTTCAGGTATTTTATTTTCAAATATATTAAATATTTTTTCAGCTTTAGATTCCAAGCCCATCCTCCTTTAACAAAAACAGGTGTTCTTATGAATTTTATTATACCATAAGACTACGAATCTAAATATTTAGGAATTAATCACTTGATATTTATAGTTGGAATTAAAAAGAGGTCTACTCAAAAATGAGCAAACCCTATATGCTGATTTTTCAGATATCCTATTTCGGTTTGTCGGAAATATCCGATAAACCTAATTAATCTTACACAGGGGGTGGACGAAATTTCGCCCCCCCCTTTTTTTATTTATTAAAACTTCATTACGTGAGAGCGATTGAGCTCTCGTACAATTTAGTAATACACCTCTCGATTGCTCTCACTCCTGATTAATCAGGCGCCAAACTATCAAGGCTTACAAGTACCCCTCAAAGTGAGGGGGTACTCCATTAGGTAGATACCCATTACTTTTAACTACTGTATGGCTTGTCAGTGGTTCACCCTTTAATTCGTATAATCACATGGTTACTGTTTTCGCTTAATTCTGTTGGTACGGGCTCATTATTAGTTAATACAATAACATTCACCTGTTCATCTTTACGCTCAATTACTTCTATCTCAATTGATTTCACTTTACGGCTCAAGGTTATGCCCCCTTTGGCACTATGATGATGGCATGTAACTGTTTATTCCGTTTCATGCGTTCACCTCGGTTGTTGTATGCTGCATGTCCATGGTAAACAGCCACCTGAAAAGTATTGATTCCTCTAATGGCTTCCATAAGCTCTTCCAGGCTATCAAGACGTTTTTCAATGTTACTCATCTCCAAACACCTCAATGCCCTTTTCGCTCAAGTACGCCATGAACTTTTCAGCTTTTTCAATACGCTTCTCGAGTTCGCAGTCACGTAGGTTCATCTGCATAAGGCTAGCAAGGTAACCAAGAACACGTGCCTTTTCAATTTCGTCTTTAGGTGCCTTTGTTTCAACTCTGCGTAGATTATTAATCGTTTCAGTTAACAGCTGGCGCACATGGGTTTGTGTAGTTAATCGCTTATTCTTTATTTCTACTGCTTCAGTCATCTATATCACTTCCTGTCATCTAATCGTTTTTTCCATTTAAAGATTTGACCAATATGAATCACCTTATCGGCTGCTTTAGCGCTATCTTGAAAATATGCTGTTAAGTGCGTGAAATACTTCCTTAATTTTGTTTCAGTGGAAGGCTCTCGCCTCTCTAACATCATCTGTTCAATACGAGCTATACGCTTCTCGAGGTTGCTAATCCACCCCACCCCCTACATAGAAATGCTTATATACCATAGGTTGAGCGCTATTTTACAGTTACATTTTTTAGCGCTCAACCTATCATTTCATTACTTTACGTTGTGTACCAATCAGTACGCCCGTTTTATTTACTTATTGTTTTTAAACGCTTCTTGAACCTTTTCCCAGTTGTTATTGATTTCCTCAGGTGAAAGAGTCTTTAAATATTCTTGGTCGCTCCATTTATCAGCTTCCATTTGCTCAAAATCCCCTTGTTTGTGCGCATTTACCTTTTCGACAACCTCTTTTAGTAAATACGTTTGATATTTTTCTGTAGTCATGTTTTTGATATCCATGTTTTATTCCTCCTAATTTTTAATAAGTTAAGTAATTATCTTTTAAATGCTTTGGATCTACAAAAATGCTTTTGCTGCCCCTTTGAACAAAACGGGGTAAATTATAGCGTCCATTTTTCATGCCTTTACGGTCCATATAGTTGGCAATGTCACCTCTTAACTCGCTTATATCTTTAATGGCCTGGACATATTCGTGGAATTTTTCCATGTAAGCGTCTTTAGCTGCTCTTAGTCCATTTTCTAAAGCTAGAAAATCACCTTCACGATGCGCACTCAAAAACTCGCTGAAACCTCGAATGATTTCGTGCTCCTGGTATAGAGTTTTATTTTGTATTGAATTAATGATCTTAAATTCTTCACTTACCTCTGCCATATCTTTCTCCAGCGTCAGGATCTTAGTATCTAATTTTTTTAAGTCGCCATCTGTGGCTTGTCCCAAAATTTTAGCTTCCAACGTTTCGGCTCTTAAACCTTTGATTTGCTCCAATTCATCTAGTAGTGATTGGTATTTTGCATCTGCTTTTACTTTAAGGTCCTCTTTTTTCTTTGAGTCCTCCAACATTTCGTTAAGCATTGTGAAAGATTGTTTTAACTGCTCATAATTTTTTGCCATGCTTTCCATCCCCTTTTTAATAGTCAATGTTATTGCGTTTTTTGATTCTGTTAATGAAAGTAGCTAAATCCTGTATCTCGTTGCGTATAGCTTCATATGAAGGATTTTTGCAACATAATTTACTAAACTCTCGTTCTAGTACGTGCAATTGTCGCTCAAAAGGTTTAATAACTACGGATTTTCGCTTCATTACCAATCACCTTCTCGTATGCGCCTGATTGATTTCTTAATAGCTTTGTAGTCTTGGCACTATCTAACGAGATATGCACTTTATGACCTTCTAACGTTTTAATTGTCTTTCGCATAGTAAATCCCCCTTTCCCTTAAATCCCTTCGTTTTGCTGAAGATATTCGTTCTCCATTTGTTTCAAGCTCTCAAGTAGGCCAGGGCTGTCCCTAATTGCTTTGACGGCAGCATTATATTTTTCTATTAAAAAATCACGTTCAATTTGCAATATTGAAGCTTGTAATTTTTTATTTCGTTTAATACTATGTTGTGCTTTACGGTGCCTCCATTTTGCCCCTTGCATTCGCAATACTTCATAAGTATTAGCGTTTGATTCTAGGTCATTAGTGTCCATGGTAGTGAACAGCATTCGGCCGCATGGTGCTACTCTTAAACCGTTAACGCTACTGTAATATTTGCCCCTGATACCTATTGAAAATTTGTGCGTTTCGCCACAATCACAATCAGCTAACAGTTCGTATTTCTCGCCCTGTTTTCTGATTTTCACATCAACGTAAAGGGGTTTAATAGAAGCCACTGTTTTCATGTAAAATCTCGCTCTCCTTCATTAGTTAGGTACTAACCTTTTATGTTTTGGTACGATGGGACAGTTAGGACAGTACATTTCCAACTTTCTATATATAGTGTGTAAAGAGGAATATATAGGCGTATTCCCCTTTAACCTCTTATATATAAATATTTAAGTTAATATTGTTCCACTAGTTCCTAATGGTCAGCACCTTGTGGCTCTAGGGTTTAAGAAAGGTACGATAAAAATTCCACATCGAGACAGTGATTTTTCCGTTCCATTTCCCACCGTTCCACTAAAATCACACAAGGCATGTATCCGGTCAATCAACATGGACGTTCAAAAGCTCGTTGTCTTCCGTATGCTTTCATAGATTTTTTAGCGCCCCCATGTTCCCATCCCAACTGTTTAATGATATTAGCAAACGCCCGCATCTCACCTGTTGTGTATTTAGCCTTCATATCGAGTTGAAGACCTTCTGCAACAACTTCTATAACCGATATCCGTATAGGTAGTGTTAGCTCTGACAGATCATTAAAGTTGAAAGGAGATACAAAGTCGTCTCTTTGATTCAGTGAATACCATTCGTAACGTTCTTCTCTTGTCCAATTCAAAAATTCGTCAGGTGCAGCTTTAATGTGTTTGATCCAGGCTAAACGTTTATCACGTTCCCACTTGTCGAAATCAAGGGGAGTCGGTTTATTAAGGTACTCCGCAACAACCGAAGCTCGTATGTCCGATTGCATATGCTCCCCCTGTTTGTCTTCCGCTAGAGCCTTTAACTTATCACTCATATAGACGGACTTCCCTTTTACATAGAAGCGCTCTTTCACCTCAGCCCACACCTGTTGCACTTCTTCTTTTGAAAGATCACTGGGGTGCCTCTTACGCTTTTTAGCATCACATTCAACAGGGAGAAATCGTCGGTTCCCGGTGCCATCTGTTAAAAATTCAACCTCATTTGTCGTACCTATGAAAGCACAACTACGTTTTATAGAAACTGCCTTTCTCGCATAGGCTGGACGAAATGTATCCTCTTGAGCAGATAGAAAACGTTTCACGTCCTCAACTTCTGACTTCCGCATAGCTGCAAGCTCACCAAGTTCTATGATCCATTTCCCTTGTAACGTCTCAGCACCTTTCTTAGCCTCGAAAGATTCCTGCGAATCGCTAAACCAATCCTCTTGCCCAGCTAAACGAGAAGCGAATAACGATTTCCCAAGCCCTTGGCTACCCACAAGCGTCAAACATTCATCGAACTTAACACCAGGACTAAATATGCGAGCAATAGCCCCAGTTAACCAGTGAATTGTAGCAAGCCTTGTGTATTCCGTATCGTCAGCACCCATGAAGTCAATCAGAAGCGTTTCAGCGCGTTCTACACCATCCCAGGACTTACTATTTACAAATTCCTGTACCGGATGAAACTGACGGTCCTGGATTGCCTTATCAACGATTTTCACAGCCTTGGAGAATTGAATATTCATATCAAACAGTTTCTCAATCTCAAGGAGCATTCTGTCAGTGTCTGAATCTTCCCATTGAGTTGTTTCACCATGCGCTAACTGTTCATGTCTACGCCAAGGAACATTTGCTACTCGAATATCTTTCTTAGCGAAAATATCGTATTTAAATGTGTGACCGAACAGCCCATTAATAATAGTTTCAAGGTTTGAAGATGTAGGTTCAATTTTTCCATTTTTATTGCATTTCACATCTGAAAGAACTTTATCCAAATTAGACATTTCATTTTCTGTTTCGTTACCTAATATGTCTTCAAAATCCTCTAGAGCTGATTGTAGGGAGGATTTTTTTAGTTCTGTGCGGATCTCTTCTAGCGCTTCAGCTTCTTTTTTATCTGAAGGTTTAGCTTCCAATAACCAATCCGAAAAAGCTTTAGAACTAGGTAACTTGTGAATTGGTGTGTTCAATTTTGCAGTAGCATCTAAATGTCCAAATTTATGGACCCTCACCAAGTCATAACTGTTTAGAGATTTTTCGTTACTCGCTGGATCAGTGGAATGATTAGATGTACAAAACAATCCATCATCGTAAACCACTAACCCACCTGAAGTAGAACCTTGCGTGTACGTGTATCTTTCATCATGCGCTGTTGGTTCATAGATATCAGGAAGAAATGTTTCAATAGCTTTGTGAATGTCGTATTGGCGATTAAAAGCACCTACAAGACCTTCTATTTCATGAGGGTGACCCTTCTTGCTACTTAACTTCTCTACGTTGTCACCTATATGTTTTGGCCAAGTGCTACGATCGGTCCAATCTGTATATTCAGCCAATACCTTATCTGCATCGAGTGCATACCCTTTTTGTTCTAATGCTATGAATTCTCCATCTTTAGAAACAGACGGATAAAACATCATCTGATTGACAAGGAAACTTACTTTGTCAAAATCATTAATATCAATGTTGTTAGCCACTTTCCTCGATATAGCTTCATACTCCTCTGGCTGCACACTTCTGTTCAGTGGTATGAATACCCGCACCCTCGCACTATCTTTCGTGTGAGAATGAGTTGTATGCAGTACCATACTCACGTCCGGATACATGAAGGTTAAATTCTCCCAAAAATCCACCACGCTTTCTTTCAGTTTGTCTGCATCTAAGGTAACAATCGAACGATTGATAATGTCTGTAGCCTTTTTGTTACCATTGATAGATTCTCCAGCTACCATGCCACCCTGGTGCTTTATTTCGTTCTGTCTAGTTTTGGACATCTTATGGTACTCAGTTACGCTTTCGCTCGTAATAACGGCATCCTGTAGCTTTTTAGCGAGCTGTTCCCAAGGGACTTTTTTTACCACGCCACTATCAAAGCGCCCCTTCTTAAATTCTGTTATAATAAGATTATTAAGCATTGTTATCACATCTTTTCTCTGGTTGAATTTGCTTGAGAATATTTCATTTTGATACCCTTTATTGGGTATTTTTTTGTACTCAGTTATGCAGTTTGATTGTCCAATACATATAGTAAAGCGCTAGCTTCTGCTGATATGCGCCCTAGCTCACGAAAAACATAAGCAGCATTATGTGAGTGATCGAATGTGAATTGGTACTGCATCTTGGTTAAACGTTGTATATCCTCACCATCCAGTTCACTTTCATATAGTTCATTAATAGCCTCAATCGCCTTAAACATTGGTGCGGAATCTATTAATAGCGCTTGTAATTCCACTGCTACGTTTTCAAATTCTGCTGTTACACTTTCCATTGGTATCTTTTCACTTTGAATAACTGTGTTCATTATAAGAACCCTCCTATGAATATTATTTTTCCTGTGCTGACACATCTCACAAAGAGATTTCCACGCTACTTACATGTTTTGAAAGCTACGGTTCAACCAATTTGCTGTATTTGTTTAACTTCACCTCTTGTCCAAGCCTCCACTACTTCACGGTTGAATAAAACCCTACCGCGAGCCTTAAAATGAGGGATTTCGTTTTTGCGTGCCATAGTGTAAATCGTAGCTGTCGAAACCCCTAGCATGTCTGCTGTTTCTTGAACTGTTAATGTAATTTTCGTCATAGTGATCTACCTCCCTTACTAATTCATAAATTACGAAATTCAAACCCCTTAGTTTCAAAAGAAACGTTTTTACCAAATTCGTAATCTATTGAAACCATATTAACCTTATACGTTTCAAAAGTAAAGAAAAAGAAACGTTTATTTGTGAAATAAACCAAAAACGTTGCAAAAGAAACGAATTAAAGTGATAATAAATATAATAATTATCTAAATGAGGTGTTATTTTGAAGGAGAGAATTTTTGGTGAATTTTTAAAAGGATTAAGAGAAGAACTCGGCTCGAGCATTACTGATATTGCTATGGAATCTGGACTTTCACGACCATATCTATCATTAGTGGAATCAGGTTCAAGAAATCCTACGCCTAAAACATTAAGGAAATTAGCCGGAGCATTGCCGAATACAGACCTGGCAACTTTATTTGAAGTAGCTGGATATATAGAACTTGCAGAAAACGAAAGAATAAGAAGTGTCTATGAAGATTTTGGAGAAAACTATAATCTTGCGCAATTACAGAAAAGTACGAAAGCTTTAGAGGAAATAATAGACATTCATTTATTTCTAGAACAAAAAAGCAATTTATTTAAAACACAAAATTTCCAACCCTACTACAAAAGTCATCCACTTACGGAACAAGATCGCAAACGAATACTAACGATGCTGGAAGTGTTATTTCCTGAATACCAAAATGAGGAGGAATAAACCAAAATGGCTAATATCAAGAAGTACGAAAACGATGATAATAAGTACAGATTCTTTGTTAGTCTAGGAAAAGATGCACAAGGCAATTACAAACGAGCAACAAAGGTTTTTTATGTAGAAGGCAAATTCACACCTAAGCAAAAAGAGGAATACGTACTCAATGAGTACATGAAGTTTAAAAAGGAAGTCCTATCAGGTGAATACATTGCACCTTCCAATATGATATTTTTAGACTTTGCAAAGGAGTGGGAAAACAAATTCGCTCTTTCCGAACTTTCGCAAACAGCTATTAGTAACCATCGTTTGAAACTGAAAAATCATATTTTACCTGTGATTGGCCACATGCACATGGATAAAATAAACCAACTCATGCTGCTGAACTTAATGCAGAACCTTACACGAAAAGATGGTAATAAAGGAGAGCTTACTTACCATTCAAAGCAAGATATATACCGTACGCTTCAAAGCGTTTTTAAATATGCTACTGAATGGAAAGTAATCGAAAAGAACCCGATGGACGGCATTAAGAAGCCGAAACCACCTAAAGATGCAGTAAAGGAAAAGTTACAAGTCTATAGTGAGGATGAAATAGCTCAACTATTACAGCTAGTGCAAAGCGAGCCTCCACACTGGCGACTACTATTCACATTAGCTGTTACTGCTGGATTACGTAGAGGAGAATTGCTAGGACTCGAGTGGAAGCATGTAGACTTTGACAATCAACAAATACTAATTGAGCAGACCATTGTATTAACGGGAAGCGGCCCTTTAATAAAAGGTACAAAATCTGATTCATCAGAGCGTGTTGTTTCCTTACCTGGGGGCATGATGAAGGAATTGAAAGAGTATCACCTTCAATGGAGAAAAGATAAAATGCGTTTAGCTGACAGATGGACAGAGAATGAAAGAGAATGGATTTTCTGTAATGAACATGGACAGCACCTCTACCCTTCTTCCCCTTCCAACTGGTGGAGTAAATTTGTGAAGAAGCATGAGTTTCGATATATTCGACTGCATGATCTACGCCACACATCAGCAAGTCTTTTAATCGCTCAAGGTGTGCATGCAAAAATCATTTCCGAGCGTTTAGGACATTCAGACATTTCAATCACAATGAACACTTATGGACATGCATTAAAATCTGCAGATCGTGCAGCAGCTGATAAGTTTGAAATGCTGTTTTCGAAAAGTAATTCAAACTAGCATGTGCTAACGTGTGCAAATCGTGTGCAAAAATTCATTTAAAACAATTTTAAAATATTATATGCGAACAAAAACAGAACAGTAAAAACATTGATATATCAACATTCATCACAATTCATTCAATTACAACCAAGTGCTGTCACCACATTTGAGGAGTGGTGGTTTAAAACTTTCTATAATAACTACGGCATACGCGGCTTTTTACATTACATTACCTATACAGCACCTTAACCAACTTGGTTGAGGTGCTTTTTTATGCTAAAACAATTTTAATACCAAATCTCCCCCAAGTTTCTTCATTAATTGTTACATTCTAAAATAATAAGTGCCTTTTGTATTTTTAACTTGAAAATTCACCCTATTCCTTATAAGTTCCTCAAGAGGACATGACCATCTCCTTTAAAATTTAGTTCTTTATTTTACGTTTTGAAATCTAAGTTTAAAAAATTGCATACAACCTTTTTCTTTTCTGTATAATTCCCTTCCATTTTGCGCATATATGGAGTAACAAGGGAGGTTATGATATTGAAAAAGTTAATTTATCTCATGGTATTTGCTTCACTACTATTAACAGCTTGCGGCAAGAATGAGGATCCCAAAGAAGTAGCGGTAGATCAAAATACTTCCGTTGAAGATATTGTCGGAGCAATTGTTAAAAATGAGTTCACGGTTGAAGAATCCAAAGGTGTTGTCACAATATCAATACAAGATACGGATGTGACAGAAGGATCGAAAAGTCAGATGCTGAAGGACTCCACTAAAATTTTTGCAGATTTGTCGAAGCTGAAAGATATAAAGACACCTGCTGTTACTTGGTATGCTCCACTTACTGAACCAGATGGAGATAAAACCATGACAGAAGTATTGAATATTTATTTTAGTGAAGAGGATTATCATAAAGTAGATTGGGCTAATTATTTACAGGTTGATATCGAGTCAACTGCAACGAATTATCATGAAAGTGAAGCTTTAGAGGATTAATTTTATCGAAACAACAGATACCCCTCCATGTATGAAGGGGTATCTTTTTTGTTCATTTCATATACAGGCTAAGTCCCTCCGCTAAAAGAGACTGTTTTATTTTGTAGTGGGTTGCTTGCCAAGTTCCTTTACCACCATGCAAAATTATAAACTGAGGTGATTCGTGCTTTACCTGTAGATCACGTTCTATGGCGTTGGAAACATCACGCTCCTTTTGGACAATGACCACATATTTAGGTAATTCTGTCGCTAATGCTTTGAACTCTTTTAAAGCTGAAATGCTACTTATACATGTCAGACTAAATTTTAAGACAAGACATGGTATTTCTTGAGATTGTTCTAACACTTCTCTCCAACTATCCAAAGTTTTAATTCGTTGCATATATAAATACCCCCCTTATAAATTATATACTATATAGGGTATTTATTTTGACAAAAAAACACGAGACTACCATTAGCTCGTGCATTCCTTCTTGTATTTAAATGCCCTCTGTATTCATTAATACAAGGCGCCAGCCATCAGGGTCCTCAATGGTAATACCCTTCTGCATCCAATATGGATTTTCAGGCTCTACTTCAGGGTACCCCATTCGCGATAAGCGTTTAGCAATACTACGAATTGTTTCTTTATTTGGAATATAGAGTACTAAAAGATTGTCCTTACTTGGAGCAGGACAAGGACTTCCTTCAACATGTTCTGTAAACTCCAAATGATAGTTTGCATTCGGAAGACCAATCATTATTCCATCGTAGCCACGATGTCCTGAAAAAGAGCCTATTTTCTTTAATCCAATGCCCTCACAATAAAATTGTTCAATTTCCTTTAATTGATCTGTTGGCCTCGCTACTCTGACCTGTGCAACGGCTAATTCATTTGTCCATAGTTGTTCCATCTTGAATTCTCCCTTTTTAAACTATTGTAGGATGATACAATAGCTCTGGGAACAGTCCTAGGTCTTAAATTATTGTACTAAAGCTACACTAAATGAAGCAGCAGTCTTCATTTTAACTTCTTCTAAAGTGACACCATCTGCTAATTCTATAAGCTGCATCCCTTTTTCAGTAAAATCAAATACAGCTAAGTCTGTAATTAATCGGTGTACAACGCCTTTACCTGTTAATGGAAGCTCGCATTGCTTTTTTATTTTGGATTCGCCATTTTTATTAACATGCTCCATGACAACGATGACTCTTTTCGCTCCTACAACAAGGTCCATGGCGCCACCCATGCCTTTGACCATTTTCCCTGGAATCATCCAATTTGCAAGATCCCCGTTCTCAGATACTTCCATACCACCTAAAATGGCAAGGTCAATATGGCCACCACGAATCATGGCAAATGATTCTGCACTATCGAAGAAGGAAGCACCTGGCATAGCCGTTACCGTTTCCTTTCCAGCATTGATTAAATCGGGGTCTACATCTCCCTCAACTGGATAAGGACCAATACCAAGTAATCCGTTCTCTGATTGTAAAAGTACTTCATAATCAGCTGGAATAGCATTAGCAACTAGTGTCGGAATGCCAATACCTAAATTTACATTCATGCCATTTTGGATTTCTTTTACCGCTCTATTTACGATTCTTTGTCTTGTATCAGCCATCACGCTTCCCCCTTTTTCACCGTCAAACGCTCGATACGCTTCTCATAATTTCCACCCAATAAAACACGTTGTATGAAAACCCCTGGTGTATGGATATGATCTGGGTCTAACTCGCCAACTTCTACAATTTCTTCAACCTCAGCAATGGTAATTTTACCTGCCATTGCAGCTAATGGATTAAAGTTACGTGAAGTTTTTCTGTATACTAAATTTCCTAGCTTATCTGCCTTCCATGCTTTAACAAGTGCAAAATCAGCAGCAATTCCTTCTTCTAAGATATATTCTTTCCCATCAAAAGTCTTTACTTCTTTGCCTTCAGCAATTGGTGTTCCAACCCCTGTAGCTGTATAAAAACCTGGGATTCCTGCTCCACCTGCACGTAGACGCTCAGCAAGTGTTCCTTGAGGTGTTAACTCTACCTCTAGCTCACCACTTAAAAATTGCTGCTCAAAAATTTTATTCTCGCCCACATAGGAAGCAACCATTTTTTTTATCTGCTTATTTGCTAATAGCAAGCCTAATCCCCAGTCATCTACACCGCAGTTATTACTAACAACAGTTAAATCGTTTGTACCCTTTTTTACTAGCGCTGCAATAGACTTTTCAGGTATACCACATAACCCAAAGCCTCCTACCGCTAGCGTATCGCCATCCTTAATATCAGCAACTGCCTCTTCAAATGAATTCCATACTTTCCCACCAATCATCTCGAAACCCCCTAAAATTGCTCTTTTATTAAGAAAAATTCTACATCATTAACATTTTACAAGTAAAGGAATTAATTCGAATATCACTTATTCCAAAATGGAATAAATCACCACTTTTCATACTTACGTACCGTTTTAAGTAACTGCTTTAAGGCATACGATTGATATGTATTTTTCTTTGTGATAATCCCCAAACGCCATGGCATATCAAAATTAGCTAGAGGAATAATTTTGACATTATTATTTGTTTGTTTAGCTGCAATGGAATATGGTAGCAGCGTCACCCCTAAATTTGAAGATACCAGTTCAACAATCAAATCCCATTGTGAACTTTTGTAGCCTATATTTGGTGAAAATCCAACACTTTTACAAGATTTAATGACATAATCATGTAAAGTAAACTCCTCAGCAAAGATAATAAAGGTTTCGTTTTTTAAATCCTGCAATTCTATTTCGTTGAACTGAGCAAAAGGGTGTAATTCATTCATAAATACATAAAATTGATCCTCTACAAATGGCTGAACTGAAAACTTCTTTTCATCCGTGGGCAATACGACAATACCCATGTCAACATCACCGTTTTCTACCAATGTACCCACCATTTTCGCACCTCGTTCAACAAGATCTAAATGTACTTCAGGATATTGTTGATGAAATTCCCTAGCAATTTTCGGAAAAAATAATGTACCGATTAAAGGCGGAATCCCTAACTTGATTGAACCTGTTTTTATATTTAATAAATCGTCTAGTAAAATGTGCAAATCTTGAACGGAACGCATAATCTTTTGTCCTTGTTTGAAGACGATACTGCCTGCATCTGTTAGTTCTACATTGCGTGTAGATCTGTTCAATAATTCAACGTGCAATGTATCTTCTAATTTTTTTATGCTTTTGCTTAATGTAGGCTGAGATACAAACGATTCATTTGCAGCTTTCGTAAAGCTACCATGTTCAACAACAGCCATAAAGGCCTTTAAATCTCGTAATTCCATAAACATCTTCCTCATTTATTCTATTTTGTTATGAAAATTTTAGAAAGGTTCGCTTATAGTAATAAATTCTGCTTCATCTCTGCTAATCCTTCTACTAAAAAATAGTGCAACTGCATCCTATAGCTGTTATTTGCTAAAATTTCCATGTAAAACTATATGGAGGAGATGCAAAAAAGGACGAGATTCTTGAATGAAAACATTTCTACTTCTAATCAAATAGACAGCTATTTAGTCATGAAAAGGTTTGATTTCCTCTCTGACTGAAGTATTGCAACATGTTAGTTTCATCATCTATTTAGCCATAAAAATACACCGCCTATGATTAGATTTTATGTCTAAAAATAGTGGTGTATTTTACATTAGTGTGCCTTTTCCAATGCTAATTTAATGCCAAAACCAATTAACACCGCACCAGTCAAACCTTCAACTACTGCCTTAGTAGATGGCCTTTTCATAAATGCACTAATGCGATCTAACAGATATACATAGAATACAAACCATAACACCGTTAAAGCTGTATAAATTAATCCCATTATTAGAAACGGTAGAAATGTTCCACTCGTTCCATCCACAAATTGAGGAAGAAATGTTAGGAAAAACACTGCAACCTTCGGATTGGTTACATTTGTGAGAAACCCTTGCTTAAAGCAAGATTGGTGGGAGTATTTATGATCCATACTCACTTCATCCTGCACTACGGGTGATTGTGTGCGAATTGAACGTAATGTCCACAATGTTTTGATACCTAAATAACATAAGTAAACTGCACCAATATACTTTAAAACGGCAAATATATAGGCTGATTTCACAATAATGGCAGAAAGCCCAATTACCGCTGCACATGTATGAATCAATAAACCACAGCAGGAACCTAAGATCGTCTGTAAGCCTCCTTTTCTATTTACAGTCAAGGTGTTTTTTGTTGCAATTGCTGTATCTGGACCAGGTAAAATTATGAGTAAAATGCACATAACTAAGAACACAGAGAAGTTCACCATTTTTCTCCCCTACTTTCTGTCAGAAAATTATAAAAATAATTGTAGCATATGTACTTCCTTACAGAAAGATACTAAATTTTTTCTTTTGACATTGACATATAACCATTAGGTGTTATATATTCATAACACCTAATGGTTACATTTTATCTATAAAGGAGATTTACACATGAGCGGAAAATTACCCGATATTGTTAAAACAATTACACTAAATGCACCTATCGAAAAGGTGTGGGCTACTGTAGCAACGGCTGAAAAAATTGCTTCTTGGTTTATGCCCAATGATTTTCTGCCTATTGAAGGACATGAATTCACTATTCAATCACCATTTGGTCCTTCACCCTGTAAAGTAGAACGTGTAGATGCACCGCATTTTCTACGATTTGCATGGGATCAGGATGGTTGGTTCGTTACTTTTGAGCTAAAAGAAGTCGGAGAACAAACAGAATTTACTTTAACACATGGTGGATGGAAGGAAGCTTCACATATTATTCCAAAAGCTAAAGCTGCTACTGAAGCCATTCGCACAAAAATGGATGGCGGCTGGACAATGATCATCCACCATAAATTAAAAGAAATTGCAGAAGCCTAATGATCCAAGAAGCAGTTAAATATGATGTTTTTCAAGCAATTGCAGATCCTACAAGAAGAAACGTTTTAAAGCTACTTGCATCTAGTGATAGGCCTATCTCTAATATTTCAGAGCATTTTGCGATTAGTCGAACAGCTGTCGTAAAGCACTTGAAAATATTAGAACAGGCAGAGCTTGTCTCTGCTCAAAAAAAGGGTCGCGAAAAGATATACACTTTGCATAGTGAGCGTTTAAAGGAAATTGAGGATTGGCTCCAATACTTTCATTTATTTTGGGACAATAAATTGGCCCAGCTACAAAGCCTGGTGGAAGACAATTAAAAAATGGAGCTGTCTTATTAGGGACAGCTCCTCATTTATAAGAGATAAAATAATCCTCCATTAATAATGTCAATTTTAATTTTAGATTCGTATTGCTCCTCTAATGCTTTTCTTTCAATTTCATAACATTCCGGTTTATCCTCTACATCCTCATAAAAATAATCCAATACTCGTTGATCACGTTGCCATCTCTTTTGCGCTTCAATGGCCCACGAATGATCATCCTTTTCAATAATGGATTCCACTGCTGCATTTAATCTTTCAAGAGCACGTACTGGTTTAATTATATATTGAACATGAAAAACATTCTCTGCTGGTTCGGTGTCAAAGTCTGAGGCATAAATCGTTTCATGAAAATCCTCCTTGATAACACCTGTTAATAAATTAATACCAAACGAATACATCATTTCTTTTGTCCGATCACAGCAATAGGAAACTTTAAAATTAACACCAAGCCATGGAGTAAGGATAACCTGCCCCATTGCATGATCAACTTTTTCAAATAATTGGACATAGGCACCTAGTTCTCCTGTCGCATGAAAAAGCTGATTTAATCGAGGGGAGCCATAATGAATAACTTCACCAAACAAATTGCCAGCCATAGCTGTTTGATCTGTAATAAAGGTCACCTGAGCTGGGTTTGGTTCACTATTAGTAGCCTCTACATATTGCCAATAAAATGGTCTATTCATAATCCTTTTATCAATATCTACCGTTAACTGTACTGTCAAAGAATGATTCTCTTCTCCTATAATAGGGCATTCATTTTCGGCGAAAAATCCCTTTAGATACTGATGAACTTGCTGCGGATACATAGCTTCTCTCCTTACCTCATACTGATTCTTTAAAGTTTGTTAAAATAGCATCTAAATCGCCAACGACTTTCTCAAACACATCAATTTTTGTATGAAGTAACGCTAAGATTTTTTCTTCAATGGTATTTTCAATAGCAAGATTATATATGTGAACATCGTGCTCTTGTCCCAAACGGTGGACACGACCAATCCGTTGCTCTAGCTTCATAGGATTCCATGGTAAATCATAATTGATTACATGATGACAAAATTGAAGGTTTATCCCCTCTCCACCAGCCTCTGTGGCGATGAGTACTTGTGCCCTTTCTTTGAATAAGTGCTTCATATAATCTCGTTTACTTTTATTAAACTTACCGTTAAACAGCACACTCGTTATACCTTTAGAATGTAAGTACCATTGTAAATAAATTTGAGTAGCCCGATATTCTGTAAAAATAATAACCTTATCCTTCGCCTGTTCAACGATTTCAAGCGTCTTTTCTGCCTTAGAATTCACTTCTAAGGTCATTAATTTTGCTAAAATGGCTTCAATTTCTTGTGATTGTCCATGCTCATCTAGCATATTTGTTAGCGTTAATGCTGTGGCTTCCTTGCTACTACACATTTCCTTTTGTAAGGTAATTAATGCAAATGACCCTGTATTTTCAAGGGATCCTATCATATCGTAAACTTCTCTTTCCTCCGCCGTAAATGTAATCGGCACAATTTGAACGCAACGATTTGTCCATTCGATACCTGTATCTTCTCTCCGATTCCTAACCATCACCTGATTTACCAATTCTTTCAAATAATCATTATGCTCTAAATGATGCTTACTTGCTGAAAAAGCTGATTGGAAGGTATCATAGTTCCCTAGATGTCCTGGTTTTAATAAGGAGATTAAATAATACAATTCGAAAACATCATTTTGTATAGGAGTGGCTGTTAGTAATAAGCAAAACTTTTTCTTGAGTCCTTGTACAAACTCATAAATTTGTGTTTTATTATTTTTTAATTTATGGGCCTCATCAATAATAATCATGTCGTAATCCTGCTCATAAATACGCTCCCTATGTGGACTCTTTTTTGCCGTATCCATACTCATGATCAATACATCATAGCGCTCTATCGGACAATTTTTTTTATAAGCAATAGCAGGTATATGAAATTTTATATTTAACTCTTCGATCCACTGATTGATAAGAGAGGCTGGTGCTAATATTAACGCCCTTTTTACAAGACCTCGTAAAAGATATTCCTTTAAAATCAAGCCCGCTTCAATCGTTTTACCAAGACCTACTTCATCGGCGAGTATGGCTTTACCATTCATGCGTTCAATGACTGTTTCAGCTGCATCTAGCTGATGCGCAAGAGGCTTTAAATTTGGTAAATAATTTGTAGCCTGTAGTCCTGTAAAATCAGGGATTAATTTCATTTTTACAATATCATAGTTCATCTTATATAAGGACCAGCTATGCCATTTTTCAAGATGATTTACGCGACTGATAAAACCTTCTTGCCATTCTGACGACCTTTCTATTTTCATGATCATCACTCCATGTCATTATTTCTTACTTAGTTTGTCCAAAAAAAAAAAAGCTATGTTCTTTCTATACGAAAAACACCCAATGCATGTTATTTTCGCATCAGGTGTTTGTTAATTCATATGTTTACGGAAGTTGCTCGGTGATAAACCTGTCACTTTTTTAAATACGCGACTAAAATAAAAATAATCTGTGTAGCCTACGCGCTTAGCAATTTCTTTTATGGAAAAATCAGATGACCTCAATAGCATCTTCGATTTTTGAATACGTAAATCTGTTATATAGACATTAGGACTTATACCCATTCTTTTTTCAAATACATAGCTAAATTTTCTACGTTCCCAATTAAATCGAAGAGCTATATCGCTAACAGTAATATTCTTTGTAAAGTTTTCTTGTATATACGTCAGAATTAACGCTATGTTTTCTTTTATAGGATCGTCTTTCACCTTCATCAATAAAATAATTTCCTCTAGTATATTTAGAAAGAGAGCTTTGGATTGCAGGAATGATAAATGACTGCCCTTGTTATTCAATTCGATTAATTGCTGCACCATGTTCATTAATTTCATGTGTTCTGCTAATTGTAAGGCAAAATGACTTTGATAAAGAGCGGATTTTTCGTGTTCTCCATCGGATAGTTGAAAGTAAATCACAGCATATTCAAATTGGGTATCATTTGTTGCAATGCATTGTATAGGAAAGTTCGGACCTACATGGATTATTCGTCCTTTCTTTAAGCGATAATTAGTATTTATAATTTTAACGTCACCCATACCATTGATTGGGAAAATAAGTCCAGCTGCATTTGCCATTGTCTTGGCATTCTTAGCGATCATTTCAGAAGAAATCTGGTCAGTAATACTATGTATAAATGTTAACGGTGCCAATGTATAGAGTTCTATGATTTCTTGTGTATCTATGCTGAATGCCTCCCTTCCTTTATACGTTTTAAAACAAAAAGAAAGGAACACCTAACGTGCATTAGTGCTCCTAAGATCGATCATTTTAAACTTTCCTGTAATAGCTTGCGATTACGTTTCTTGAAAATATCATTATGTGAGGAAACAATACCGCCCTCAGAAGCATCAGGCTGAATATACTTCTTTGCACTATTCACTGCATGTAGTGCATCATGGAAAGTTGCAGCAATTAAATGGATTTTGCCATCATGGTGCAAAATATCTCCTGCCGCATAAAGACCAGGGATGGATGATTCGCTATTTATAGAACCAGCAATGAAATAATCATTTTTACGTTCAATTGCTAATGGACTACTATCTAGTAGTTCCTTATCACGTACATAACCATGGCTGATGACAACTTCATCGATAGATATTTCCTTTACAGTACCCTTTTCATAATTCGTTAAGGCAATCGCTTTAATCATCCCTGCTTGGTCATCTGCAATCAATTTCGTAATTTCAGAATTATAATGACATTCAATGGTGCTATTCGTAAGCTCCGTAATTTGAGCCTCATGTGCAGACAATTTATCCTTTCGATAGGTTAAGTATACTTTTGATGCCACTTCCATTAGCTCTAATGCCCAGTCTACAGCTGTATTACCGCCGCCAGAAATAATAACTGCTTTATTTTTGAATTTTTCATAGGATTTGATGGTGTAGTTTAAATTAGATACCTCAAAGCGTTCAGCGCCCTCAATCTCAATTTTTTGAGGATTAAGGATACCCCCACCAATAGCAACAATGACCGTCTTTGAATAATGAATATTTCCAGACTCGGCTGTAATGACGAAAATTCCCTCTTCATTTTTGGCAATTGATAGTACCTTTTCATTTGTATAAATAGACGGATTGAATGTTAAGGCTTGCTCCACTAACTGTTTGATCAGTTGACCTCCCGATATCGGCGTAACGCCCCCAACATCCCAAATCATTTTCTCCGGGTAAACGTGGATTTTACCACCAAGCTGTGGCTGTGATTCGATTAACTTAGTCTTCATTTCCCTTAAACCACAGTAAAAGCTAGAATATAAACCCGCTGGTCCTCCACCAATGATCGTTACATCATACAATTCTTGTTCAAACAATATTTAACACACCTTTCATTATGTTATTCCCTATCTCAACAATCGGGCTGTAGCATCAGCTTAACTACACCCCTCACTGTGTACCTTTCGTCATACAAAAAATTGCTTAATACTTCCTACTCCATTATACGATAATGATAATCATTATCAAGTAAAATCCCCTTTTCAGAACTATTATGTCAATTCTTATTACTCTTTAATTAATCTTTATATGGGCTTTACATTGAACATGTACGATTAAACTAACTTTAATTGGAGGTTTTATATCTATGAAATATCAAAAATTAGCGGCAATAGCTGCTGGTTGCTCACTAGCTGCGACTACCTTTTTAGTGGGAGGAAATCAATCCTATGCTGCAGAAAAATTACCACCTGAGCTTACTATAAATGTCTCCTCTCGATATGATTCTGGCGTGAAAAATGAAGATGGAGGCGCAACAGAAATTGTTGCCTACAATGCAGATAATCACAAGTATTATGTGATCAATGGAACGACTAAACAAATTGAAGTTGTCCCTTTACCAGAAAGCTCTTCCTATACTGCTATAAAGGCAGAGAAAACAATAAATCTTGTAAAAGCATTAAAAGAAATCAACCCAAACTTCTCCTATGGGGACGTGACAAGTATAAGTATTAACACTGATTCCGATATCATAGCTGCCGCTGTTCAAGCAGCGAACTATAATGACAATGGACTAGCTGTATTTTTAGATTACAATGGTAAAATTCTTCATGTTATTGAAGCTGGTAAACAGCCTGATATGATCACCTTTACACCTGACGGAAAAAAGGTACTAGTTGCAAATGAAGGAGAACCTCGCGAGGGTTATGAAAAAGCCGTTGATCCGGAAGGTAGCGTCAGTATCATTGAACTACCAACTGATATTACAAAAGCAAACGCAAAAACCATTACCTTTAATGCTTTAGACTCTCGTCGTGAGGAGCTTGTAGCGAAAGGTGTAATCTTAAAGAAAAAAACAAATCCTTCTGTAGATTTCGAACCAGAGTATATTGCTGTGAATAGTAAAAGCGATACAGCCTATGTGACCTTACAGGAAGCAAATGCAATCGCTACGCTAGATCTTACATCAGGTGAATGGATAAATGTCCAATCACTAGGTTTTAAGGATCATAGTAAGGAAGAAAATGCTCTTGATTTCATGAAAGATAAAAAAATTGGAATTATTCCTGAAGACCTTTTCGGCATCTATATGCCTGATGGAATTTCTAGCTATGAAGTAAACGGTAAAACCTATTTAGTGACAGCAAATGAAGGCGATTCGCGTGATTGGAATGGCTACTTAAACGAACTCGAAACAGAATTAAAAGGAAATGAAGTTGTTCTTTTTGATACATCTGACTACGATGGTTTACAACCAGAAAAGATGTATAGCTTTGGAGGTCGATCTTTCTCTATCTATGAAGCAGATACAATGAAACAAGTTTTCGATAGCGGTAGTGATTTTGAAAAAGTTATTGCTGAATCATTACCTGAACACTTCAATGCTTCCAATAATAATACAAAGCTTGATAATCGCAGCGGTAAAAAAGGGCCTGAGCCTGAGGATATAAAAATCGGCCAAATTGGTGATCGTATTTATGCCTTTATCAGTATAGAACGAGTTGGTGGCATCATGATGTATGATATTACAAATCCTTATGCTCCATCATTCATTCAATATATAAATGAACGGGATTTTAGTGAAGACATCAAGGGCGATGTATCACCAGAAGGTTTAGCATTTGTGCCTGCTTCCGCTAGTACTAAAGGGCTTCCAACTTTACTTGCTGCACACGAGGTTAGCGGTACTGTTACTGCTTTTACATTTGGCAATCAAAATAAAATGTTATTTTCAGATATACAAGGTCATTGGGCGCAAACAGCCATTGAGGAACTAGCTAATAATCATTTATTTAATGGTGTAACTAAAGATCAATTTAATCCAAACGCACAACTGACGAGAGCACAATTTATTACGGTTCTTAGTCGGGCACAGAAAATTAGCCCAACATCAAAAGCCCCCTTTTCAGATGTAAAAACAGGTGATTATTTTGAGGATGCTGTTGCTTGGGCTTATGAAAAGAAACTTGTAGATTCAACAAATGGAATGTTTAACCCTCATGAGCCTATTACAAGAGAGGATGCTGCCATAATTTTATATCAATTTACAAGACTAACAGAAATGGAATTGCCAAAACATCAACCTCAACAATTATTCAAAGATGATGCTGCCATTTCTTCTCCTGCAAAGGAAGCCATTTATATTTTACAGCAAGCAGGAATTTTTACAGGCAACGAACAGCACATGTTCCAACCCCAAAGCACATTATCTCGCGCTGCTACAGCATCTATACTCCATAAACTATTGATCCAAAAATAATATGCAAAGCTGTTCGATTCGTCGGACAGCTTTTTAATATTCTAATAAAATAAATCACAATCCAAAAATTCCTAAAATATACGTAAACGTTACTTTTTGATACACTATTGGAAAAAGCCAAAAGAGGTCGTCATGAAAAGAAAAATATTGATTTTACATGAAATTTATGGAATTAATCACTTTATAAAAGAACAGGCCCAAACCTACTGTGATGAGCACACTTCCGTTTCGTGTATATCGCTCTATCCAGAAGGAAAATCCTTTCCCTATAAACAGGAACAACAAGCTTATGATTTTTTTTTACGTACAGTCGGCTTCGATGCACCTCTTGAGATACTATCACAAAAACTACTAGAAGCATGTGAAACATATGATGAGGTAGTGCTGATTGGATATAGTGTAGGTGCAACACTAGCCTGGAGATTATCAACACTCCCCTTACATCGAGTCATTTGTGTTTATGGCTCACGCATTCGCCAATTCCTAGATGTCCGACCATCGTGTCCAACTTTGATAATTTTACCTAGTCATGAAAGTAGTTTTGATGTTAGTGCACTAAAGAAGGCACTTGAACGTATTTCAAATGTTCAAGTTAAACAATATCAAGGTCATCACGGTTTTATGGATACCCGCAATTGGAATTTTTGCCCAAATAGCTACTTTCAAGCACACGCTGATATCGTAAATTTTTTACGAGCAGAACAACTTTAGGAGGAACGAACAATGGAACAAAATATAGATATTCTGGTTGATCCATATATAGAGGGAGGTAACGTAATTTATCCAAGCATTCATCTTTCTCTACAACCTGGCATGATTCTTGGCATTTACACAGATGTTACTAAAATACATACTTTAATGCAATGGTTTATGAAACAAGAAGATACATTTACGCATTTTCGCGAAAATGTTCTCTATGAGCGACTCACTGTTCGTGAGTATATCTGGTTTTGTTTAAAGCTTTTCAAGCGTACAACTGACGAGACAGAGAATTTATTAAAGCTATTTAGTCTAACCGAACAAAAAAACACTAGAATTAGTAAGCTTTCTTCTAGTGAAAAACAGCGATTAAAGTTATTGAATACATACCTTCAAGAAGTGACTATTCTAGTATTGGAAGAACCATTTCAAAATATCGATGAATTTTCTAAACAGAATGTCCACCAAATACTAAAAAAACTTCTCGAAAAGCAAAAGAGCATTATTGTACTTTCCAATAATCTAGAAGACTTAATAATTTCGAGTACTGTTATACATAGACTAGATGGGGCTGGCTTACATGCCTTAGATGTTAAAGAGGAAGATCAAGAGCAAACACCTCCACAACTTGGAAATACCCCGATTCGTCTTGATAAGATTCCAACAAAAAAAAATGACAAGATTATTTTATTTAATCCGCCAGAAATTGATTATATTGAAAGTGTTGAAGGTGTCGTTTCTGTATATGTTGCAAATGAAGCATATCCTTGTACACTATCGCTTAATGAGCTCGAGCAAAAATTGACACCATTCGGCTTTTTCAGAAGCCACCGTTCATACATTGTTAACTTACAAAAGGTTCGAGAAATCATTACATGGACACGTAATAGCTATAGCCTTGCACTCAACAGCACAGATAAAACGGTTGTCCCCTTGTCGAAAAATAAATTGGCAGATTTAAAGGAAATACTCGGAATTTAGTAGATTTCCCAGGAAATAATCGACTCCTGTCATCTTCAATATCGTTCCATTTAGGTTCACTTTTCCGCCTTTCATCCGTTTTTTACTGTTTACCTTTCACTAGTTGTTTATAGTGTAGACATCAACAACAAACAGGAGGTTTACACATGAACGCAGTAATTGAAGTACAGCATTTGAAAAAAACGTTTAATAAAGAAACCGCATTACAAGATGTTTCCTTCACTATACAAAAAGGTGAAATATTCGGATTTCTTGGTCCAAGTGGTTCTGGAAAAACAACCACTATTAAAATATTAACTGCACAAACTGATAAAACTGATGGAAATGTTCTATTATTTGGGCAACCAGCAGCTGATATGAAACAAAGTCAAAATCGTAAACGCTTTGGGATTTTAACAGATAATAGTGGTTTGTATACTAGATTATCAATCGAGGAGAATTTATTACTCTATAGTAAGTTATATGACCTACCCATCTCTGCCGTAAAAGAAGCACTTGATTTTGTAAACCTATATGCCGATCGCAAAAAAAAGATTAGTCAGCTTTCAAAGGGAATGATTCAACGTGTTACCCTTGCTCGAGCTATTATGCATAAGCCCGAATTATTATTTTTAGATGAGCCTACTTCTGCGCTTGATCCTGTAAATACAGAACATATTTATAACGGTTTACGAAAATTAAATGACTTGGGTACAACGATATTTTTAACAACACATGATATGAGCGAGGCAGAAATACTTTGTGACCGAGTTGCGTTTCTGCATAAAGGAAAGATTCGTGCAATTGGTGCACCAAACGATTTGAAGCAAGAATTTGGCACAGATTCTATGACTGTTGAGCTTAAAAATGGTACACAGGAAATTATCCAAAACGGTGCGCAGGATGCCGAAAAGCTGTATCGATGGATGCAAGCCAACGATGTTACTCGAATCCATACAAACGAGCCAACATTAGGTGATATTTTTATGCAAATAACAGGGAGTGATTTAGTATGAATATTTCAATGACACGAATTCAAGCTATATTAATGAAAGATTATAAGGAATTTTCACGTAACTATGCCGTATCAACGATGGTACTTTTTCCGCTAATTTTCGCATTTTTATACAACCAATCTGGTGCATCTTCAATGAACGCCTATTTCCTACCAATAAATATTACATTTTCAATGGTAACGACCTACATACAATGCTGCTTGATTGCGGAGGAGAAAGAAAAAAATACATTACGCAGCCTTATGCTTTCCCCTGCCTCACTAGGAGATATTCTTATTGGTAAAAGTTTATTTGTTCTTATCGTGACAATTATCGTAGTAGCGATGTCTATTTTTCTTGTTGGGTATAATCCATCTAATGTTCTCATTTTAGCTATTGTATTAATTCTTTCTGCCGTATTCTATATTGCACTTGGAACAATATGTGGATTATTTGCCAAGTCAATTATGGAAGGTTCAATAATTGTTTTACCAGTTATCATTATCTTCTCCCTTGGTCCACTTGCTGCAACTTTAGCTTCTACTTACCCAATCTTAAAGATTGCGGAGTGGTTACCAAGCTCACAATTATTACTATTAGCGGAAGCTTTAGAAGGTAAATATTCGATAACAGATGTGATCATTCCTGTGATTACAATTATTGTCTGGTCTCTTCTATCTTGGTTTTTCGCAGCAATTATCTATAAAAAAAGAATGGTCGATTAATGACCATTCTTTTTTTACTATACTAATTCCTGTTCAAGCTTTTCAATCTCACCAAGTGTATCTGCAAACCATATTCCAACGAATCTTGAGGGAACAGCCTCATCGAAATAATCTCCATCGTAAAATGATAACGGAATTAACGCTCCCTGCTCAATAAACTTCTTGATTGTTTGAAAGAAGAACCCATTCTTTTTGGGATTCTGTGCTGCATAAGAGGCAAATTTATTGATAGGTTTACCTAAAGCATCATGAAACATCAGCATAGAGGTGGAACCATTTTGACGAAAATTCAAATCGATTGCCTGAACATCACCAGCCTCTGTGACAATTAAATCAAAGCCTGCCACACCCACAAAACCTTCGGCTACGCCTCGTTCCATAATATGTCTGCCTACTTCAATTACTTTTTCAGGTACTTCATCCACAATAACATTCCCTTGATAAATGCCATTGTCATCAGTAATTTGCTGGGAAGCACCTAAGTATTGAATGCCTAGCTCCTCTGAGTAGACAAATTGGCAGCTAAAATTGTCCTTTGTCTGTAATAGCTCCTCAATTATTATACTCTCCGTTCCAGTCATTCGAAATTGCCGTAAACCCTCTGTCAGCTCCTCTTTATTATGACAAATGATGACTCCATAGCCTCCAGAAGTTGGGGAATCATCTCCCGGCTTAAGAACGACAGGTGGTCGCCAATTTTTTATGGCATCCGAGAGTCTATAAGTTTCTACATTTAAACGACTTGGAACAAATTTGCTATCGATTAAGTGATCGATATATGCTTTGGTATTCAATTCATTAAATTTCTCAGCGTCCATCCAATAGCATTGACGATCCATATGCTCCAAGTCATGTATATACTGACATACAATCGTCTTGTCATCCTCACACCAAGATCGGATTTGAGCTAAATATTCCTCCTTAGTTTCATAGCTATAAGATTGTTCGACCCATGGTAACCCTGCTAATCGATGTAATTCTTGGGCTTTTTCCGTTTGCGTGGCTCGGTGCACCAATACAGGAATATCAGCAATCGCTACTTCTCTAGAGGTTAGGGCATCCAGCTTATGAGGATCGTCCATCATCCATGGATTATCACTATACGGTGTTCTTGGTGTATACACAGCATTCTCCCCATAGATTTGTCTAAGTGTATATTTTGGTTTCAAGTAGATTACCCTCTTTCAATTTTTAAGTACTCTACCCTTCCCCATATTTTTTGACACTTTTTAATAGAAAAAACAAACTTAATCATCAATTAAAATCCATTAAAACCCAATTAATCTGTAGATTGGACTAATAATTTTTTTAAGTGCATTTTCACCTGTGGCCATTCTTCTAAAGTGATACTATACATAACAGTATGACGAATAGTCCCATCCTTGCGAATCATGTGATTTCGTAATATACCCTCTTTCGTTACACCAATACGTTCAATAGCCTTTTGAGAACGAATATTTTCATGGTCAGTTTTTATTTGAACTCGTTGCAATTGAAGGATTTCGAAACAGTATTGTAATAAGAGATATTTACAATTGGTATTCATAGGGGTACGCCAGTAAGCAGGTGTTAGCCATGTAGTTCCTATTTCAAGTCGCTGATGTTTATCATCAATATCCATAAATCGAGTAGACCCTATAATATCTCCTGTTTTTTTATCCACAATAACAAAAGGAAATTCTGTTTTTCCGTGTCTCGTAATTAACGCATTTTCCACAAAGTTATTCACATCCTCCATTCTTTCAATAGTTATGGACATATGTGACCAAATTTCTGGATAACTCGCTGCCTCTAAGATCCCTGGTAAATCGTTCAACTCTAAAGGCTTTAGTTTAACCATTTCATTTTCTAATGCGATAAATTCCATTACATTTCACTCCTTTTTTAGTTATTTAACGGCAAAATTGATATGATAGATAGAACCAATTATTAAAAATCAATCCATACCAGAGGAGGTTTTTCTTGTGGAGCTATCCATATCATTTACGGGAGATTCAGCTAAATACATACAAATTTATGAAGAAATTAGGCAATCTATTTTAACTAAAAGATTACTAGCTCATAAGCAATTACCCTCTAAGCGAGCTCTTGCTCAAACACTCGATGTAAGTGTACATACTGTGAAGGAGGCCTATGAACAATTACTGGCAGAAGGTTATGTTTATAGTAAAGAGCGTGCGGGTTATTTTGTTGCTCCCTTTGAATTTGATTGGTTGCAACAAGTAAAGCAGCAGAATCCTCCGATAAGCACACTCATCTCAAACGACGTTCATTATGATTTTCATAACGGACATGTGGATAACGAGGCTTTTCCCTATTCAATTTGGCATAAGCTACTGAAAAAACACTTAAACAACAATAATTTATCAACAAGTCCATGGGAAGGAGAGCTAGTTTTACGATCCGAAATTGCGCGCTATGTAGAACGTTCACGTGGCGTTATTTGTGATGCATCTCAGGTGTTTATTTATTGCGGTACCCAAAGCCAACTTCAGGCTCTTAGTCACTTTTTCGGTCCCCTGACTCGTGTAGGAATTGAAGAACCTGGTTTTAAACGAGTACGTGCTACTTTACAACAGTGCGGGTTGTCTACAGAGGCAATCCCTGTGGATAACGCTGGCATAACTCTCCCTCAAAAAACAATTCACATGTTATACACAACACCGGCTCATCAATTTCCTTTAGGCATGATTATGACAATAGAGAGAAGAGCTGCATTGTTGCAATGGGCAAACTTGAACGAGGCATACATTATAGAAGATGACTATGATTCAGAATTTCGTTATAAGGGACTCCCTATTCCCTCTTTAGCAAAAATGGACCAGCTTCAGCGAGTTATCTATTTTGGGACATTCTCAAAAACGCTGCTTCCATCTTTACGAATTAGTTATATGATTCTACCAAAGTCTCTAACCGCATCATTTATAGCCTTTAACCATGAACAAAAATCAGTTGTCTCTAGAATTGATCAGCTTGTTTTAGCTGATTTCATTGCACAAGGGCAATTCGATAAACATTTAGCGAAAATGCGTACCGTTTATCGTAAAAAACAACAAACATTACTAACAGCTATCTCCACTCATTTTTCGGAGGAATTCCAAGTCATTGGTGAAAAATCTGGGCTGCATATTGTTATGAAGTTACCTGAAAGACTCTCTGAGAAAAAAGCGATTCAGCTTGCCCAAGAGATCGGTATTCGTGTCTATCCATGTTCTACCTCCTATCAGCACGGTACAGATGATGTTCTGGTCATTTTAGGCTACGGGGGACTGACGCTGCAGCAAATTAATGACGGTATTGCACTTCTTGCCGCTGTTTGGCAATAACATGTCATTTGTCGAAATTATATAGAAATCAGTTACGCCTTTGCGTAATGGCGTCCAAATGGTTTCGAGCTTGCTTGCCTGAAATGCTCCTCTTCCAAATCTATGACCTTCCGCCAGGGATTTTATTTTGATTCAGCATTCTTTTCGTCACCTATTGGAGTAGGAGCCTACTGTACATGACGGTTCGCTTTCGGTAAAAAACAGCTGCTGAATCAACATAAAACGAAACTTTATATAATATTTTTCGTATGTAAAGGTAAATGGACACATAAGGGGATTAGATAATAATGGAGAACCGTGAGCTATTAGAACAGCACTTGCAAGAAATTCAAGAATGGGAAAAAGATCAAAAGGATTTATGGTTTTGGGAAAAATTAGGGAGGATACCGTTCAAGTTTTTAGATAAAATGACACCTGCTTTTATTCAAAATAAAATTGCATTATTAGTTGATGAATTAGGGAATTATATACAATCAGGTGGAAAATACTTAATCAATGAACAAGCCATGATACAAAAGATCCGTCATCATTCTTCTACACAGCATATTTTGGCCATTTCAGATATTGGTCAGATTCCATTGGAGGATATGATCACCCTTAGTGATAAATTACAAAATGAGCGTGTAAAGTTTGCAACCGTACAGGGTGCTTCAACCGGCTTTGGCGGAATATTTACCTTGGCTATTGATATTCCTGTTATTTTAGGAACGGCATTAAAAACATTGCAAGAAATTGCTATTATCCATGGCTATGATCCTAATGATAAAATGGAGCGTATTTTTATTGTGAAATGCCTGCAGTTTACTTCTGCAGATATTGTCGGTAAGGAAGCCATTTTACAAGAGCTTTCTTCTATGAATAGTACGAACAAGGCTTCTGACAATATGATTTCTCAGCTTCAAGGCTGGCAGGAGGTATTTTATACATACCGAGATCAACTAGGATGGAAAAAGCTGTTTCAAATGATTCCTATTGCTGGGATGGTTTTCGGTGCTTATGCTAATAAAGGAATGATTCAAGATGTTGCTGAAACGGGCATTATGCTTTATAGAAAAAGACGTATTTATGAAAAATTGAATGAAGTAGAAAGTTGATACAACCAAGATGACACTCTTACTTATTTGAGCGTCATCTTCCCTTCATTTCTATACTTTAATTAATATTTTTCCTTGATGCTGACGGCTTTCCATCAGTTCATGAGCCTTTTGCATGTCCTCTAATGAAAATATTTTTGCAATGGGCACTTGGAAACTATCCTCTTTTAATAAAGTAAAAATATCTTGGGCCACTTGTTGTAACATTTCAGGCTTTGAGGATCTAGTCGTACCTAAGCTAAATCCTTTTATATTGCGGCAGCTACTATGTAAATCCGATGTTTTGATAGTTCCTGACTTGCCTCCACTATTACCAAACTGTACAAGTGTACCATATGGTGCTAAGCAACTTAAACTTTCCTCTGTTATTGCTCCCGCAATCGAATCAAACACAATATCGACCCCAAGTTCAGCTGTTAAGTCCTGAACATGCAAACTAAATTGATCGTATGTCAGAACATGGTCTGCCCCAAGCTGATAAGCTATTGGTGCCTTTTCCAAATTACTTACCGTCCCAATAATTTGTTTAGCGCCTAGCTTTTTGGCCATTTGAATAAGCATTGTCCCTACTCCACCAGATGCAGCATGAATTAAGACTGAATCATTCTGACTAATTGGTGCTATCTGATGTGTTAAAATATACGACAAAAATGACACAGTTGGAACAGCTGCTACCTTTTCTATTGGTACATCGCATGGGACTTTAAAAACCAATTGTTCCTTTGCTACGACATACTCTGCATATGCCCCATTTGTCGGAAATGCTATGACTTGGTCACCCTTTTGAAAATCGCTGCTATCATCAAAAACCTCTTCTACAATACCCGCAACATCTAAGCCAAGAATCATTGGAAAATTTCCTTTAGCCTTATTACCTGTGCGATTTTTGATATCTGCAAAGTTCACGCTTGTATAGGTTGTGCGTATTAGGATTTCTCCTGTAGAGATTGTAGGCTTAGGATATTCCGTATATGTTAAAACATCAGAAGCACCAAACTCAGTAATTAGTATAGTCTTCATTAATTTCTCCCTCCCTGTTATATTAAATTATAAACTAAATTTTCAAAGAATGGAGGAATACCCATAAAAATCAAACCAAAACGAAAGACATACAATGGCATATCTTATGATTTTTTTGATAGAGATAGTAAGAAGATTTGTTTTATGTTATCTGGAACAGGCTATAGCTATGAGAAACCTATTCTTTATTATTCACGGTCACTAATGCTAGAGCTTGGCTATGATGTTATTCAAATCAACTATTCATTTGAACAACAACTGTTCGAGCAGAAACCACAAGCCATATCAAATAGGGTTTATAGTGTTGTCGATCCTATTGTAGAATACTTCTTAGAAACAAAACCTTATACAAATGCCGTTTACATAGGCATTAGGCACCTTGCCTATTATAGACTTATATATGCAACAGTCTTCTTCAATGCCTACTCGGTATGTACTCTTAACACCATTGTTGTCACTGGAACATACAATGGCTAATCTATTAGACAGACAGGCATTTTTAGCAATTGGTACAGCAGACCCACATTTTTCGCAGGAAAAAATAGCTCAGCTTACTACACTTAATCTTGCCGTTTTTGATGGCCTTAATCATTCCCTTGAAGATGCTTCCAATATCGTCAATACCATTCAATTTTGCGCGTCACTTTTAACACAACTAAAAGAATTCATTCAGGAGAACTGATAAATTTTTTTAACTTGGTGCTTTACCAAAATTATCTATATATGCTACACTATCCAAAATACAGTGAAGAGAAGAGTAAATAAGGCTGTTCTTTCCAGAGAGCTCGGGTTGCTGAAAACGAGCAAGAACGAATTATTGAAACAAGCCTCAGAGTAGCGCATTGGATTTCTATTGGAATGATGGTGCGACGGGAACTCCCGTTATAGAGTTACAGTATAAGCATAAATTAATGTCGTACTGAAAAGGCTGTTATGGTGACATAATAGTGAACTAGGGTGGCACCACGTGAGTATAAATTCTTCCATCTCGTCCCTAAGACTAATGTCTTGGGGGTGGGATTTTTTTTTGCAAAACAAGTTTTGTTGAAGGAGGAATTTATATGAACAAGTCTTTAGAGTCATGGCGCTATCCAGTTATCTTATTATGTAGTATCGGTGTTTCTAGTATTGGTGGATGGATCTATTTTATTGCTTTAAACCTTATTGTACTCAATCTTACAGAATCAGCACTTGCTGTGTCTGGCTTGTATATTGTAAGAGCTCTCTCATCATTATTTACTAATTTTTGGTCAGGAAGCTTAATAGATCGTTTTAATAAGAAATATCTAATGATCATGTTGAATTTTTGTCAGTCCTTACTTATTGTCATACTTCCTTGCTTCTCTAGCTTAGTGTGGATTTATGTTTTAGTCTTTATCATTACAGCTGCTGGTTCTATGTATCATCCAACCTCTATGACTTATATCACTAAATTGATACCAATAGAGCAAAGGAAACGTTTTAATTCATTACGCAGTCTGCTAGACTCTGGAGCTTTTCTGACTGGTCCCGCTATTGCTGGTTTTCTATTTACGCTCGGTACACCTAATATGGCTATATACTTAAACGCAATTGCTTTATTTTTATCGGCCTGTATAACCATTAAGATGCCAAACGTTGAAATACATGAACAGCTAGGTTTTGTTCATAGTACAGTAAAAACATCATTTTATAAGATATTGCTCCATGATTGGAAGCTGGTCATACATTTTAGCTTAAAAAATACCTATATTATGACGGTCTATTTGTTATTCAGTGCCACCATTGTATTGATGACGGCGACTGATTCTTTAGAAGCCGCTTTTGCAACTCAAGTACTCGCTTTATCTGAGGGGGAATATGGAGTTTTGGTCAGTATCGCGGGTGTCGGTGTACTAATTGGTTCTTTGACTAATTCAGTAGTTGTTGAAAAAGTGTCTACTGCTTGGTTAATTGGCATGGGTTCCGTGATGACAGCGTTCGGCTACTTACTGTTTACTTCATCCTATACCTTTTTTATTGCGGCTTTAGGTTGCTTCTTTTTATCATTTGCAATGGCATTTGCTAATACAGGTTTTTATACCTTTTATCAAAATAATATCCCTGCCGAAAGTATGGGACGCATAGGGAGCATTTATGGTTTTTTCGAAGCCCTTTCCATCATAATTTTGACAGCGGTATTTGGGGTTACTGCTGAAATCATTTCAATACGATTTGTAGTCTTGTGTGCATCTATTGTGATGTTGATTGTTGCTACCGTTTTATTCATTTTAAATGTACGCCCTGCTAAAGCTCCTTTGTATCAAAATACTTCTGAACCTCATAACTAAGAAAAACAAAAATAGGTCGTTTCCTTGAACGGAAAAGACCTATTTACATATGCCCTAGTTCTTGCGAAAGAAGGTGAGCAGCTCTTGTTACTTCCTTTGCAATACTCTCTAGTTTTTCAGCATCCGTATCATACTCAAAACACTCTGCGCTGATTGCTGCAATTGGTTCCTCATTTAAATCAAAAACAGGTGCGGCCACTGAAACGGTTCCCTTTGTTTTTTCCCCATAGCTAATAGAGTACCCCTTTTCTTTTATGACACTCAGTTGCTCCATTAACTCAATTTTTTCAAGATCATTTATATTTTTAAAGAAGCCAGTTTGCACTTCTTTTTTGGAGAATGCAAGTAAGACTTTATTAGCGGCTCCAATTGGATAGGGAATTTTTTCACCTATCATATCAATAATACGTACATTTTTGGGGCTATCTACACGGTCTATAATAATAGAGTTATATAGTTTTGGAATATTTAAATATGCTGTTTCCCGAACATTATTTGCAAGCTCTTCTAATAAAGGATGTGCTTTTTCTCGAATGTTTGTATGATGATACATTTTCATTCCAAGCTGTAACCATGTATTCCCTAAACGAAATTCCTTTTTTTCCTCATTTCTTTCTACTAAATCAAAACTTTCTAATGTGTACAATAAACGATAAATTGTACTGCTAGGTAAGTCTGTTTCATTATATATATCTTGAACAGAAAAGAATCGCTTAGGATTTTTGGCTAGTACATTAATAATCATCATTGCTCTTTCAATGGATTGAATCATCGCTCCTCCTCCTCCTTTTATTCATTTTAACGAATTTTTACTCATTTATATAGACTTGCAAGCCAATAAATTTATAAAAAAACACAGAATTTTATAAAAATGAAAATTGACGTTTACGTTTTTTTCTTATATGATGAATTATATTCCACAATACGGATTAATTTTCACATAACGAAACATCAAAGTAAATATGGTTGCTATTTTGAATGATATTTAATCGAACAAAAAAGGGGCAATATACATGTATCCACAACTAAGACAGTTACCCATCGCAATGCAAATTGAAGAGCTTACAAAAGAGTTAGTAAATATTAATAGTATTAATGGTACTCAAGGTGAAGGGAAAATTATCGAGACTATCTATGACAAAATGCGATTATTCCCCTACTACCAAGAAAACCCTATATTTCTTTGGATGACAAACGTTAAGCAGGACCCAATCGGACGCAAAAATCTTTTTGCCTTCGTTAAAAGTCCTAGCGAAACAAAAAAGACTATTATCTATCACTCTCATTTAGATACAGTTGATATCGAGGATTTTGGTCATTTAAAAGAGTTTGCATTTTCTCCTACCCAGCTTGAGGAATACTTTAAAACATATGAAGGTAATGCTGATGTACAGAAGGATGCTCAGAGTGGCGATTGGATGTTTGGGCGTGGAGCAGTAGATATGAAAAGCGGGGCTGCAGTCCATATTGCGAATATTCAATATTTCACAAATCACCTTGATGAATTAGAAGGAAACTTACTACTTATTTTAAATGGTGGCGAAGAGGCAGAGCATAATGGGATTATTGATGCATTAGATGAACTAAATCGTTTAAAAATAGAACAAGAGCTAGATTTTCTAATGGCGATTAATACCGACTTTACAACACCTTTATACGGCGACGACCCACATCGTTATATATACACAGGGGTTGCTGGAAAGCTACTACCCTCCTTCTATATTTATGGCCGCGAGGTGCATGTTGGAGATACATTAAGTGGCATTGATCCCAATTATGTAGCCGCAAAAATTACGGAGCGTATTCATAATAATTTAGCATTGACTGAGCAAATTGCAGGTGAGACAATCCTTCCACCTACGTGCTTATACCAACGTGATACAAAAGAATCCTATACGGTTCAAACTGCATCTACAAGCCAGATTTATTTTAACTATTTTTTATATGAAGAATCACCAGATCATGTTGTTAATAAACTTAAGTCTGTCGCACAACAGGCATGTGCAGAGGCAGAGCAATATTTACAGCTTCAATATGAGCAATATATTGAACGCTCCAACGTACCTAAACGTCCATTATCATGGCACATAGAGGTTGTCACTTATGATGAACTTATTACTTACTTAAACGGAAAGGGCATTCAAACCGAACTAATTATCACTGACGTCCTGAAAAAAAATGCAGGAAAAGAATTACGCCAACAGTCGTTTGCGATCGTTGATGCCCTTCAAAAGGTAGATCCAGAGCACAAACCTCGTGTTGTTTTATTCTTTGCACCGCCATTCTTACCCCATAATTATTTAAAGGAAGATGTGGTAAGAGACCAATTATTAAAGCAAACCATTTCACAAGTCGCCCAGGAGGTAGCTAACGAAACAGGCGAGCCATTTCAAGTTAAGCGCTTTTTCCCATACTTAGCTGATGGAAGCTTCTTATCTATTCATGCTACACAAGAAGAACTAGATGAGTTGCTCAATAATTTCCCAAAATGGGATACCCTTTATCCCCTACCATTTGAGAAAATAAAAGCACTGAATATCCCTTCCGTTACAATGGGTGTATACGGAAAAGACGGCCACAAGTGGACAGAGAGAGTTTATAAGCCTTATTCCTTTGGCGTTCTACCAAAGCTAATACAGAAAGCTACAAAAGAAATATTCAAGTCCAATCATTAATGTCAAAAAAGCACCATTCTAATCAAAACGCACTGACCTAAAAAATTGAGACAAATAAAAACACCTTTCGTTGAAAAACGGGTATTGTACCTTATCAAATCAACGTGGAGGTGTTTTTCTATGAGGACAAGAGTTAGTTATCCAGTAGAAGT